>Ga0116186_1000466_pt1 | contig 48558 bp, 39 predicted proteins | sample AD_JPNNA4_MetaG_FD_89806 | JGI IMG/M metagenome (GOLD analysis project Ga0116186, IMG submission 89806) | Active sludge microbial communities of municipal wastewater-treating anaerobic digesters from Japan - AD_JPNNA4_MetaG | ecosystem: Engineered > Bioreactor > Anaerobic > Digestate | place...
AAAACTCATCTTCGAGACCTATTTGATAGAACTAAATTTCAAAATGACAAAGAACGTTTTAGGCTTAATGAGCCAAATTTGTTTAATTTTTAATAACGTCCCGATTTTAATGGGACACTAGTGCTTATTTATAATTAATAATAGGTAAAATTTTGATGAAATGTTGAAAATTATTGATAATAAACAACATTCGTGTTGACATTAAAACATTTTTTCTATATTTTTGTAACTATTGCTAAAACACCTTAAATATGGAAAATCTCGAAATCCAAGGCACAAATGATACTCCTTACATTTTTTGTGATGCAGAAAAAAAGGAAATAACCCTTACAGGACGGTCATTACCAGAAAACCCTTTTAAAATATATGAAGAAGTGTTTAAATGGGGCGAACAATATGACGGCGAAAGCATTCAGATAAATTTTAAGCTGGAATATTTCAATACAGCCTCTTCAAAACAAATCTTTACCTTAATAAAAACTTTTGTAGAAAATAAAACTGTTAAAGAAATAAAAGTAAAATGGCACTACGAAGAAGGAGATTATGACAGCAAAGAAACAGGCGAACATTTTTCACATTTATTTCGTATTCCATTTGATTTTATTGAGTATGCCGAAAGTGGATTCTGATATTTAACCCTGCCTGAGCAGGGTTTATTTTTTTGTTAGATAAAACAATTTTTTTAAAAATTACCAACATAATTTTTTTTTAATAAAAACATTATTAAGTTTGTACAGCTATTAAATAGCCAATTATTTTCAAACCAATATTTTATAAACTATGAGAAAAGTACATTACAGCAAATTAGCAGTATTACTGTCTTTAGCAGTTGTTCTTGGCAGTTGCAGCGGACTAAAAAAGATGCAGGAACAAGCATCTACTACTAAATTTGAGTTAACACCAAAAGTGTTAGAAATGCATAATGGAGAAGTTAACGCAACCATTAGCGGAAAATTTCCACCAAAATACTTTAACAAGAAGGCTGTAGTAACAGTAACGCCTATTATTAAATACGAAGGAGGACAAATTGAACTTCAGTCTTATAAACTTCAGGGTGAAGACGTTCAGGCTAATGACAAAGTTATACCTTTTGAAGCTGGTGGAGATTTCAGCTATAGCGACAAATTTGCATACAAAGACGAAATGATGCTTTCAAAAGTAAGCGTACAAGTATCAGCTCAAATGAAAAAAGAAAACCTTGTTATAGGAACTTTTGAAATTGGAGATGGTATAATAGTAACGCCCAAACTGGTCCGTCTCGAACCTAAAGCTTCAGAGCTTACTCAAAATCAATTTGTAAGAAATGTAGCCCAAGACAAACTGGCAAATATTAAGTATTTGATCAACCAGGCTGAAATCCGCAATACAGAGCTTAAGAAAGATGAAGTAAAACAATTGAACGATTTTGTAAAAACAATTGCAAAAGATCCTAAATTTAACATTAAAGGCATCGAGCTTTCATCTTATGCTTCTCCTGATGGTCCTGAAAATAAAAATGCAGAACTTGCTGGTAAACGTGAAAGTGCAGCTGTAAAGTATTTTAAATCAGAGCTTAAGAAAGCAAAATTAGATAAAATCTTAAAAGATTCTTTATTCTCTATGTTGAAAACCCCGGAAGACTGGGATGGCTTCAAAACATCATTAGAAAAATCTGATGTAAAAGACAAAGACCTTATCTTACGAGTACTTTCTATGTATTCAGACCCTGCTGTACGTGAAAAAGAAATTAGGAATATTTCACAAGCATTTGATGAGTTAAAAGTAAAAATTCTTCCTGAGCTTCGTCGTTCAAAGCTTATAGTAAAAGCTGAAGCTATTGGGCGTTCAGACGAAGAATTGATTAGTTTAGCTGATTCAAACCCTGATGCTTTAAGCCTCGAAGAAGTCGTTTATACAGCTAACATGATCCAAGACCTTGATAAAAAAGCTGCCTTATATGCAAAAGCTTCAGAAAAATATCCTAATGATGTACGTTTAAAAAACAACCTTGGTTATGTATATTTCAAGCAAGGCAAACTTGACGAAGCTAAAGCTGCTTTAGAACAAGCTAAATCTATAGAAAATAACGATGCTGTTAAAAATAATTTAGGTGCAATAGCTTTAATCAAAGGTGATGTAGCTGCCGCTGAAGAATTATTTACCGCTGCCCTTGGAGCTGGCGCAGCACCTAATTATAACCTTGGTATTGTTAATATTATCAAAGGTAAATATGACATAGCAGTATCATATTTTGGCAACGAATGTGATGCCAATGCAGCACTTGCCAAATTGTTGAACAAAAACTACGAAGCTGCTCAAAATGCCATGGGCTGCAGCAAAGACGAAAGTGCCCAGGGATATTACTTAAGAGCTGTTATTGGTGCCCGCATGGACAATTCAGACTTAGTATTCAACAACCTTCGTGCTGCTGTTGGTAAAGACATCCAACTTAAAAACTATGCCAAGAAAGATGTTGAATTCTTAAAATACTTTAACGACGAAACTTTCAAATCTATTATCCAATAATAATTTGAATAAATGATAAAAGAAAAGCTGGCCAAATGGTCAGCTTTTTTTTGTTTTATATCATCAAAAAAATTAACGCGAAAGCTGAGATACAATTTTGACCGTTTCTACAGCTTCTTTGACATCATGGACGCGAAGGATTTTAGCACCTTTCAAAAGGGCAATCGTATTCAAGGCCGTGGTTCCATTAATGGCTTGTTCAGGATTAGTTTGTAGTAACCTATAAATCATAGATTTACGGGAAATACCTACTAAAACAGGCAAATCGAAAAACTGAAAAACCTCAAGTTTATTAAGCAACTGATAGTTTTGTTCCAATGTTTTAGCAAAACCAAAGCCCGGGTCAATAATAATATCAGATACTCCCATTTCCTTTAGTTTATCTACCTTCTCGGACAACTCAAAAATGACTTCTTTGACAACATCATTATACACAGCATAATCGTTCATATTTGAAGGATTGCCACGCATGTGCATCAGAATATAAGGCACCTTTAATGATGCAACTGTCTGAAACATCTTTTCATCCAACGTTCCACCTGAGATATCATTAACAATACCAATGTTATACTTTTCTACCGTCCATCTGGCTATTTCAGCCCTAAAGGTATCTAAAGATATTATTACCTCAGGGAAGTTAGCCCTGATAACGGTTAATGCAACTTTAAGCCTGGCCTTTTCTGTTGCTTCATCAACATATTCTGCTCCAGGGCGGGTTGAATATGCCCCTATATCAACAATTGAGCCTCCTTCATCAATAATTTGTTGCGTTCTGTCTATGATTTCTTTTTCAGTAACAAATCGACTCCCCGAAAAAAAAGAATCTGGCGTGATATTGACAATGCCCATGACAAGCGGATGGTCTATTTCAACCAAAGAGCCATTTACATTGATAGTATATTTATTAGAAATCATAAAACACTACTTAGGCACTTTGCGATAAAACCAGTAAGCAATAATGGCATAAATAATATTGGGTAACCACACAGCAAGCAAAGGACTTAACGAGCCACTTATAGCAAACTGTTGAGAAAACTGCATAAACACAATATAACTAAAGCAAAGCCCCATGCCTATACCAATATGAACCCCTGTGCCTCCACGGGTTTTCCGGGATGAAACACAAACCCCAATAATAGTTAGTATATAAGTAGAAAAAGGTAAAGAAACCCTTTTGTACCTCTCAATCTGATAGGCTTCTATGTTTTCGCCACCTTATAACTCCTGCTCTTCGATAAAAGCATTAAGTTCAAAAAGGTCCATAGATTCAACCACGTTGACCCGACGCTTAAAATCTCCGGGATAAATATACAGCGTTGTATCAATTGCTTTGCCTTTGGTTATTTTCTCATTCAAGCTATCAATAGTCCTGATGTAATAGTTTCTTATCGTCCATTTACTTTTGGTTGAGTCCCAGGTCATAAAATCTCCCATTAACTTAGATTTAAGCGTACCATTTTCAAAATTTTCAATAGAGACTTTATAGCCGGTATTGGCACTATTGGAGTATGATTCCATATAAATCACCATACCAGGCCTAACCTGCTTATGGATATTGCGTTGATTGTATTGAAAAGGGCTGTTATGAATGTAACGGTCTTCAAACTCGAGGCGAACCTTATTGGCATTGGGAATTACAAAATTCATCAACAAATAGCTCATAATGGCAATAAACGTGGCGCCCCACATATAAGGCACCAACATTCGTTTGTAGCTTACCCCGCTGCTCAAGATGGCAATAATTTCAGTCCTGTAAGCCAATTTTGAAGTGAAAAACACAACAGAAATAAATGTAAACAAGTGACTGAAAAGTATTGTAAAATAAGGGATAAAATTCAGGTAATAATCAAAAATGATGGCCTGCATAGGCGTCTTAGTCTCTACAAAGTCGTCTATTTTTTCGGCCACGTCAAAAACAATGGCAACGGACATCACCAAGATAATAGAATATACAAACGTCCCAAGAAACTTTTTGAGAATATAACGGTCAATCTGCTTAAAACCTATTTTATAGGTAAATTCATTGAATTGAACTAACCATTTCTGTAATATAGATTTTATCGACTTCAAATGACAATTTATTATATAAATTACCTGGGACGCATGTTTTTTAATGAGTTGGCAAATTTGGCTGCATTGCCGCCACTCATCATCTTCATCATCTTGCGGGTGTCTTCAAACTGCTTAAGCAGCCTGTTAACCTCCTGGATATTAGTTCCACTGCCATCTGCAATACGCTTACGACGGCTTCCGTTAATCAAATCAGGGTTTTGACGCTCTTTTGGGGTCATAGACTTAATAATAGCTTCAACTCCTTTGAAAGCATTATCGTCAATATCCATATTTTTCAAGGCTTTACCAACACCCGGAATCATAGAAGCCAGGTCTTTGATGTTACCCATCTTTTTAATCTGCTGTATCTGGCCTAAAAAGTCGTCAAAGTCAAATTGGTTTTTGGCAATCTTCTTTTGCAGCTTGCGGGCTTCTTCTGCATTAAACTGTTCCTGGGCTTTTTCAACCAGTGTAACGATGTCACCCATACCAAGGATACGGTCGGCCATACGATCAGGGTAGAAGATGTCAATGGCCTCCATCTTTTCGCCGGTACTGACAAACTTGATAGGTTTGTTCACCTCAGATTTTACAGTAAGGGCAGCACCACCACGGGTATCACCGTCTAACTTGGTAAGTACAACGCCATCAAAGTTGAGCCTGTCGTTGAATGCACGTGCAGTGTTTACGGCATCCTGACCGGTCATGGAGTCAACCACGAACAATATTTCGTTAGGGTCAACGGCCTTTTTGATAGCAGCAATTTCGTTCATCATCGCCTCGTCAACAGACAAACGGCCAGCGGTATCGATGATTACAACATTGTGTCCATGTTGTTTTGCATGTTTTATGGCACTCTGGGCAATGTTGACCGGGTTGGTATTATTTTCTTCGGTATAAACCTGAACGCCAACCTGGTTACCCAGCACCTTCAACTGTTCGATAGCAGCAGGACGATAAACGTCGCCAGCAACAAGCAATACGCTCTTACCTTTTTTGGTACGCAAGTAATTAGCCAGCTTGCCCGAGAATGTTGTTTTACCAGACCCCTGAAGACCAGCAATAAGGATAATAGAAGGGCTGCCTTTCAGGTTGATATCCTGATAAGCACCACCCATAAGCTCTACAAGCTCATCGTGAACTATCTTAACAAGCAATTGGCCTGGTTTAAGTGAAGTTAACACCTCTTGTCCCAGCGCTTTTTGCTTAACAGTATCGGTAAAGTTTTTAGCAATTTTATAGCTTACGTCCGCATCGAGCAGCGCTTTACGAACTTCTTTGAGCGTTTCAGCAACATTTATTTCGGTAATCCTACCTTCGCCACGAATTCTTTTAAAGGATTTCTCCAGTTTCTCGGATAAATTCTCAAACATGGTTTTACAATTTTGACTGCAAAATTAAATTTATTCTTCAAATTCGCTATGTTTACATTAGTTAATAGTTGTTAGTTGGAAGTTAGAGTCGTTTATAGCAAAAATTCTGGTAAATTTAAGAACGAACGTAATTTGATTTATGTTATATAGATTTGTAACAAGTTTAATAAAAGATATATACATTTTTTGTTTTTGATGTTAGTTAATATTGTTATAATTCTTTACAAAAGATCAATTTGCAGAGATTAAAAAATACGGCACCTAAATAACGGGAGCTAAACATACTGTATTTAAATAGATTGCGAGTGTCTTATTCCGCAATGAGCTTCACCAAAGGTACAGAAACCTAACACACAATATAGCCCAATAAGGGTTGGTTGGTATGCGATGGTTTGTAGCATGCTTTAATTTATGTGGGCCATGATAGAAAATAGCCCCGTAATCCGGTACGACACCACACCATCAACGTTTCATCAAAATGGCACAATGTTAAACATTTTAGCCTCCAACGTGGCAATTATTTATCCCAAACCAATCTGAAAAATAGTTAGAAAAGGGGCTTTTTTACCCATTCAACTGGTGTAAAGCCGCAAACTCTTCTATTTCCTTTTTGCTATTCCTGGTTTTGTGAATTTCCTTTTGATTGGCGATATACTCTCCTACTTTCTGCGCCTGCGAATGACTTACCGAATATACGTACACCTGGCTATGCCAGGCAAATGAACCAGCTTTAAAATGTTTCTCATTAATGACAGCAGCACTTTCCAATGCAAATGATTGTACATTGAAGGAAACAGAAGATTTATCCTCATCCAATACCAGCAAATGAATATGGTCAGGCGTTCCGCCAATTTCACTTACCTGTAAACTTACATTTTTGCAACATTCACGTAATGTAGCATATACATCTTTTTCCATTTCAGGAAGTATCAGAGGCAGCCTGTTATTGGTTTGCAGCACAATGTGCAACCACACCTTTTTAATGATGCTAAATTCAGTCATACATACTTACAAAATAGTGAGTATTTCCACAAAATTCAATAAAACGCATAAAATGAGGCATAGGAATAACCAACGATGCCGTATTAATACAAGGATGAAAACTAAGTTTTGAGGCCTCTTTAAGCTTCTCGTCAAAGAAAACTGTTACATGTTTTTCGGTATCGGCAAACAACGCCAAGGGCGAAACAGAACCTGGCTTGACCTGCAAATACTTCCACATTCGTTGTTCCGAGGCAAAAGTCAGTTTCCCTTGTTTCAAACGCTTTTCCAAATCATGTATATTCAGTTTATATTGATAATGCAACACCACCAGGTAATGCCTGTCGCCTTTATGGTTTCTGAAAAACAAGTTTTTACAATGCGTTGCTTCTATGTCTGCCCAATATTTCTTAGCTTCTTCAATAGTTGGAGCTGCCGGATGTTCGTAATAGTCAAAACTAACCTGCAATTGGTCGAGAAGTTGATATAATTCAGCAGGGCCATTCATGGTTTTACTTTTTTAGAATAACCATAGTGGCTCCAAAACCATATTCAGCATAGGATGCATCTTGGTATTGCAATGAAGGGTATTTATTTTTCAATACTTTCTGAATTTCGTACCTGAGTTTTCCATTTCCAACACCGTGTATATAAACAATACGTTTGGTTTTAGCCTTCAAAGCCCCTTCCAACGTAGTCTCAAACCTGGCCATTTGCATTTGCAGTATTTCGCCAGGCTGTAAACCTTCAATACTATCAGTAATTTCTTCAATATGCAAGTCCACTTCCTCCGTTTCATTTACCACTTGGGCTTCAGACTCAATCTTTACGACATCTTTATTGGTTTTTGAAGAAGATTTAAACGATGTCTTACGGCCTAATTGGATAATAATTGCAGGCTCATCAAAATAGTCATTTTTACTGAATGTTTCAGGGTTATTCCAAGCAATACCAGCAAAATCGGAATTATGCGTAGTTGGAACCTTTGAAATGTACGAAGATGTTGAAAAATATAAAACATCTACCACTATTCGCTGGATAGTTTTGAGTTTCTCAAGGGTATATTGCCCAATGTTCATGCTCATGCCAGCTTCAAGTTCACCCTTTTCAATTAACCTATATATATTATCCTTTACTTGTGCTGCTGTAAATAGGATATCATAATTACTGTCGTTCAGAATGTATAAATCGAAAAGGCTGTATGCAAAAGCACTATCGAGGCCAACAGGCACTATAGCCAGACATACCAATGCCTTGTCATCGGATACTATTTTCTTTTCAGAAAATGTAGGCCCAGAAGCTTTATCCTGAGGTTCTTTAACAAAATTTTTAGGCTTTTCAACTTTTGTTGGTTTGGCTTCAGGCTCTACATCCAATGCAATGTGTTGCGCAGAGGTGTCATGTACCAGGTTGGAAAGCAAAGTATTGATTTCAAAACCATCTTCAATCTCCACCATAGCCTGATTATTTGCCAAAAATTTTTTAATCACCCCGCCACCAGCTTCGTTTAGAAACTTAACCTTATCTCCTATTCTAAATCCCATTGTTTCGTTTTTTAGCAAAGGTAAGAAATTGAGATTTCTCAAATAATAATTTTATAAAATAACACCCAATGTCGTTTAGTTAAGACTCTGACAGGTTCTGAGAACACTGTCAGGTCAGATGTGATACTAACGCCGACAGCTTCTTTCAAGCCTGTCGGCGTTATAGTAGAATCGTTGACAAAACGACATTAAAATAACCCCTCTAATAATTCGTTGATGTTCTTTTTGTTAAATTTTCTTTTAAAAAAGACAAAATACATTCTTTCTATTTATCAGGAAGAAATAATTTTGCGCTCTTAAATTTTACACCTATAATTTATTTATTGTGAGTTTACAAGACGAAATCAAAAGAAGACGGACCTTTGCTATCATCAGTCATCCAGATGCCGGTAAAACAACCCTGACCGAAAAGCTTTTGCTCTTTGGCGGGGCTATCCACGTTGCGGGAGCAGTTAAATCAAATAAAATCAAGAAAACTGCCATGAGCGATTTCATGGAGATAGAGAAACAACGTGGTATATCTGTTTCAACTTCTGTGATGGGCTTTGAATATAAAGGAAAAAAAATAAACATTCTCGATACTCCCGGTCACGAAGACTTTGCCGAAGACACCTACCGTACACTCACTGCTGTGGATAGTGTTATTATTGTCATTGACAGCGCCAAAGGGGTCGAGACACAAACCCGCCGATTGATGGATGTTTGCCGTATGCGCAGCACCCCGGTAATGATTTTTGTCAACAAACTCGACCGCCCCGGTAAAGACCCTTTTGAACTGCTTGACGAAATACAGGAAGAACTTAAGATCCATGTGCGCCCGTTAAGCTGGCCTATCAGCAATGGCTCAACTTTTAAAGGGGTTTACAATATTTATGAAAAGAATCTCAATCTTTTTGAGGGAGCTGACAAGACAACCATAGAAGAAGCCATAGAATTTAAAGATATTGAAAACCCGGAATTGGAAAACTATATTGGCGAGAAGTACGCCAAAACATTACGTGAAGAACTTGAATTAGTAGAGGGAGTTTACGAACCTTTTGACCATGAATTATATTCAGAAGGCCACCTTGCCCCGGTTTTCTTTGGCAGTGCTTTGAATAATTTCGGAGTCCGCGAGCTACTCGACTGTTTTATTGAAATAGCGCCATCTCCAAAAGGTTTTACTACTGTCGAACGCAGCGTTGATCCTTATGAACAAAAATTCACCGGCTTTGTGTTTAAGATACATGCCAACATGGACCCTAACCACCGCGACCGTATTGCATTTGTCAGGATATGTAGCGGAACATTTATGCGTAATACCAATTATCTGCATGTTCGACAGGGCAAACAAATGAAATTCTCCAGTCCGACAGCTTTTATGGCCGACAAAAAATCCATTATAGACGAAGCCTTCCCGGGCGATGTTATTGGTTTGCATGACACCGGCAACTTCAAAATTGGCGATACGCTTACCGAAGGAGAAATCCTTCATTTCAAAGGTATTCCAAGCTTTTCGCCCGAGTTGTTTAAGTATGTTGAAAATGCAGACCCTCTAAAATCGAAGCAATTGGCCAAAGGTTTGGAGCAATTGATGGACGAAGGTGTTGCCCAGCTTTTTATCAACAAATCGAATGGCCGTAAAATTATTGGTACAGTAGGAGCATTACAATTTGAGGTTTTGCAACACAGATTATTACATGAGTACGGAGCTTCTTGTCGTTACGAACCAATCAACTTGTACAAAGCCTGTTGGATGGTTAGTTCAAACAATGCCCAGTTGGAAGATTTCAAAAAACGTAAGTATCAATACATTGCTGAAGATAAATATGGCCGCGACGTATTTTTAGCCGATTCGTCTTACGCTTTGTCTATGGCCCAGGAAAAATTTCCTGACATCAAGTTTCACTTCACTTCTGAATTTTAAAAATTGTTTAATATTTTATATCTCACCATTCATTTTTGATTATAATTTATTAAACGTAAGTTAAGACTAAACAAAAGGCTCTTTTACCTTTTGTTTAGTCTTAGTTTTCTGGTACAACTCAAATTAACACTTATTTATAAGCACTTCAACATGCTGATACATAAAGGCCTGATGTTTTTTTTCATAGCAAAGAAAATATATTTGCAAAAAAATAAACTAAGAAAACATGAAGAAAATAGAAGCTATCATTCGTAAGTCGAAATTTGATGATGTAAAAATTGCATTACAAACCATTGATATCCAATTTTTTACTTATTGGGACGTAACAGGCGTTGGTAAAGAAACTGAAGGACATATATACAGAGGAGCTGTATATCAGGCCAACCAAATACAGCGCACCATGTTAAGCATTGTTGTCCGTGACCACAACGCCCAAAAGACTGTTGATGCTATCATTGCTGCAGCACGCACCGGACAATTTGGTGATGGCAAAATCTTTGTTTCGGACATTGAAGAAGTAATCCGTATCCGTACCGGCGAAAAAGGCCCTGAAGCACTGTACCTGAAGGAAGAAGAAAAACCTTTAGAAATTAAGTAAACCACTTATTAATTACTATATAGTACAGCTGTATTGCGCACTAATACAGCTTTTTTGTTTACCCATAAAAAAAGCGCCTATACCTAACAGATATAAGCGCTTTTCTAATTTTATTTCCTATTAAAAAGGAAGGTCGTCTATTGGAGATTCACTCACCTGAAAAGGTTCTTCCTGAGGCTTTGCAACAGTACCAGCACTTGTCTGGGCTCCACTATTATTACCATCTTCTGGTTTGCGGCCTAACAACTGAACGGTATCGGCTACAATCTCGGTAATATATCGTTTATTGCCATCTTTATCGTCATAAGAACGGCTGCGGATTTTCCCTTCAACATAAATCTGAGAACCTTTGCGGATATATTTTTCAGCCAGATCGGCCAACGAACGCCACAACACAACGTTGTGCCATTCGGTAGTGCTTACCTTTTCACCGCTTTTATTGGTATAATATTCACTTGTGGCCAACGCTATGGTACTTACGGCTGTTCCATTTTCAAGATGCCTAACTTCAGGGTCTTTACCCACGTTGCCAACTAAAATCACTTTGTTTACTGACATAATAATTGTTTTAAAGGTTGTTAAATATTTTTCACTGGTGAAAATAGTATTTTTAATCCTTAAAGTCAAATTCTTTTTCCATATATCGCTCGATCACTTTTGGAACAGGATATTGGTGAAACTGGCTTTTTGGTATGCAAATATATTCCGAAAGTTCATTTGGCAATGCCGACAATTCAATATGATAAAAAGTTGCAACTACCGTCCGATGAGTAAGTTGATGCTTAACCGCATCTGAATGCTTCTTTATATTCCACTGGATATCACCAACATATTCGTTTATTATTTTTTCAAAATATTTTTTTTCAACAGTCAACAATTCTTTTGTTTCTGACATTGGAAACTCGTACAGCCCCTTCCAGATATCCTCATTGTCTCTTTTTCGTAAAAAGAAACTTTGCTTGTACTGAAAAATAAAGTAATTGAAAAATCGGGATGTTGGCGCTTTCTTTTGCTTTTTTACAGGGAAACTAAGCATTTGATTTGTTTGAAATGCCATACAAACAGACATTATAGGGCATCCGGCACAATCCGGGTTACGGGGCAAACATACCAGCGCCCCAAACTCCATCAAAGCCTGGTTGAAATCAGAAGGAGAACAATCAACCATCATAGATTGAGCTATCTTGTAAAAGTGGGTATAGCCATTGTCATCATCAATGCAGGTACTATCTGCAAACAACCGCGACAAAACCCTGAAAACATTGCCATCAATGGCAGGCACCCTTTCTGCAAAAGCTATAGAAGCAATTGCCGCAGCAGTGTAACGGCCAATACCTTTTATTTTGATGAGTTCAGCATAGCTATTGGGCATTTTACCCCCGAAATTATTAACAATCTGCATTGCCCCGGCATGAAGGTTCCGTGCACGGGAATAATAACCAAGCCCTTGCCAACACTTCATTACCTCATCAATATTGGCATTGGCCAATGAAACAACATCCGGAAACTGATCAATAAACCTGTAATAATAATTTATCCCCTGATTGACCCTTGTTTGCTGAAGAATAATTTCTGAAATCCAAATGTAATAAGCATTATTTGTGTCCCGCCACGGCAAATCCCTTTTATTTTGAGCAAACCAACTAATTATAGACTTTTTAAAAAATGTAAATTCATGCATACCAACAAAATAAAAATCAACTTTGACAAAAATAATGCATTGGCATGTTCAATTTTAAAATTAAAACTTATATATTTGCACTCCTAAAATGAATACATTATTAGTTAAAATATTGATAATTAAAGGTTTTAAGAAAAATGACAAAAGCAGAAATTGTAAATGAAATCTCGAAAGTTACCGGGATTGAAAAAGTTACTGTTCAGAAAACAGTTGAAGCTTTTATGGAAAGCATAAAAGATTCTATGGTAAAAGATAAAAATATTTATTTGAGAGGTTTTGGAAGTTTCATTGTAAAAAAACGTGCTCAAAAAACAGCAAGGAATATCTCAAAAAATACCACCATTGTAATTCCAGCCCACAATATTCCGGCATTTAAGCCTGCTAAATCATTTGTAAACAAAGTTAAATCGAGCATTAAATAATAAAAATATTAATCCTTTAAAGAGTTAAAAACATGCCTTGCGGAAAGAAAAGAAAAAGACATAAAATGGCGACCCACAAACGTAAAAAACGCTTAAGAAAAAATCGTCATAAAAAGAAAAAGTAATTAGTATTCTTTTACTAAGCTATTAATAAACCTAAAATCCTAAAAAACATCTGGATTTTAGGTTTATTGGTATTGTACAATATACAACTCAACAATATTTTCAACTTATTAAAAATATTGTTTAAAAAATAAAAGATTGTGGATACAAATAATGAATTAATAATTCATGTAACCGAATCAGACATTGATATTGCCATATTAGAAAACAGACAGCTTGTAGAACTTCATAAAGAAAAAAATAACAATCAGTTTTCTGTTGGAGATATTTACCTGGGCAGGATAAAAAAAATAATGCCCGGTTTAAATGCTGCATTTGTTGATGTTGGCTCTGAAAAAGATGCATTTTTGCATTATCACGACTTAGGGCCACAGGTGCTTTCGCTTAACAAGTACCTAAAACAAAGCCTTTCAAAAAAAGGGAAGCCTATATCATTGTCTAAATTCGAAAATGAATTAGATATTAACAAAAACGGTAAAATTGCCGATGTCCTTCAACAAGGACAAATGGTATTGGTGCAAATAGTAAAAGAACCAATATCTACCAAAGGCCCAAGACTAAGCTCCGAACTTTCACTTGCCGGACGCAACCTTGTTTTGATGCCTTTTTCTGACAAAATATCTGTCTCACAAAAGATTGAATCTGCTGAAGAACGCAACAGGCTGAGGACTTTAATTCAAAGCATCAAGCCAAAAAACTTTGGGGTTATCATTCGCACTGTGGCCCAGGATAAAAAAGTGGCGACATTTGATTTAGAACTTCGCAGTTTGGTCAAAAAGTGGGAATCGGCCTTCGAAAATATCAAAGGGACAACAACCCCCAAACGAGTAATTAGCGAAGTAAGCAGGACTTCAGCTATTTTAAGAGATTTAATTAACGCTTCTTTCAGCAATATTTATGTTGATGATGAGGCTACCTGTCAGGAAATAAAAGAATACTTACAAGAAATTGCCCCTGAAAAAGCAGATATAGTTAAGTTCTACAATGAATCTACCCCTATTTTTGAGCATTTCAATATTGAAAAAGCTATAAAGCTTTTGTTTGGGCGCACAGTATCAGTCAGAAGCGGTGCATACCTTGTTATTGAACATACCGAGGCTTTACATGTTATTGATGTTAATAGTGGCAACAGGTCGCGAGCTGCAAAAGACCAAGAAACCAATGCCCTTGAAGTTAATTTAGCTGCATGCGATGAAATTGCCCGTCAGTTAAGACTTAGAGATATGGGAGGTATTATAGTTGTTGATTTCATAGATATGCAAAGCAACGACCACAAGCAACAGGTGTATGATAAAATGAAAAACCTGCTTGCCGAGCAGAAAGCCAAGCATAATGTCCTTCCTCTCAGCAAATTTGGGTTGATGCAAATTACCCGCCAGCGTGTAAGGCCCGAAACAAACATAGACACAAACGAAAAATGCCCAACCTGCAAAGGTACCGGAGAGATTTCGTCAAGCGTATTGTTTGAAAATGAACTGGATATTGCCCTGAGCAAATATTTTGAAAAATCAAAAAATAAGAAAATTACCCTGAGGGTACACCCATACATTGCAGCTTATTTGAAGAAAGGCTTCCCTTCAATCCGAATGGTATGGAGCTTAAGGTACAAATGTTTTATTAAAGTTGAAGCCGCTTTTGCTTTAACTTTCTTTCAGTATAAAATTGACCCGCCTGCTGAGAGTTAAAGAAGAAACACTACAAACAAAGGCATAAGCTGATTAACAACGGTTTATGCCTTTTTTAGTTGTTCCCAATTCATACATATAAAGTCTTCAAAACTTCAGAAATGTTTGCATATTTTCATTTAGTCCTTAATAAATACAGTAAATAGGCTATTGTACAATTACTATATTTTCAGTAATATTGTATTATGATATGTTATTGACATAAAAATACTATCTAACAGCCATAGCATGAAGCATCCATGATTGAAAATACGAAGATTTTTATATGCAGTTCTTCGTCTTAGACAAGACAAGCCATCATTCTATTAAAATTAAAAATATGATAAAAAAAATCATCACGCTCATCTTTACACTATTTTCTGCTTTCATCATAGCAAACGGGCAAAACAATATAACCATTACAGGTAATGTAACCAGTGCTGAAGATAACCTTGGCGTTATTGGGGCTGCGGTATATGTTAAAGGTACTACCATTGGAACTACTACCGATTTGGATGGCAACTATAAGCTAACCGTTCCGGAGGGTACCAAAACACTTGTATTTAGTTATGTCGGGCTTGCTTCACAAGAAATTGCCATTGAAGGCCTTACTCAAATCAACGTAGTGCTAAAACCTGATGTATTTAAGATGGACGAAGTAGTTGTAGCGGGTGTTGCCAGCGCTACTCCCAAACGCAAACTCAGTGTATCTGTAGCTAAAGTAGGAGCAGATGATTTACAAAATGTTCCGGCCAGCTCGGCATCTACAGCCCTCCAGGGCAAAGTGGCAGGCATTACCGTTGTTGGAAGTGGTTCTCCAGGTCAGGGGGCCAGCATCAGGCTGAGAAGCTCTACATCTATCTATGGCTCACAATCACCATTGATTATTGTAGATGGGGTTATGATTGACGGAGACCTTGCCGATATCAATGCAGATGATATTGAAACTATTGAAGTAGTGAAAGGGGCTGCAGCTTCGGCGTTATATGGCTCTCGTGCCGGGAGTGGAGTTATTTCCATCAAGACAAAACGTGGAAGCTCGGCTGCTGAAGGAACCACAGAAATAAAATTTCGTAATGAATTTGGCTTCAGCCAGCTTGCCCGTAAAATAAAACTTGCAGAACATCATCCATATCTTGTTGGAGCTGATTACAACCAGGGCACTTATACCAAATACGACAGTGTAACATATCCTGTCGGCTATGTCCAAGGATATGACAACCGCATCAAAGGCAGCCGTATGCTGGATTATGACCATTATGCCGACAACCCTTATGCTTTTGTAAAAGACCCTCAGGATGAGATGTTCCAAAACGGTTTGTTTTACACCAATTACCTGTCCATAGCTTCAAATAGCAATAAAACCGGGATACTTATTTCTTTTGAAAATAATAAAAACACCGGTATTGTTTTTCACAAAAAAGGCCAAAGCCGCCAGAATGTAAGGATCAATGTTGACCATAAACTAAATGATATTTTCAAAATATCTGCCAGCTCGCTCTTTACCCAAAATGAAATAGACATGTCCACTACTGATGCTTATACATTAGGAGCCTTTTCAGATGTATTATTTATGAACCCGGACGTAAACCTCAATATGGATGCTCCTGCTTCTGACACTACTATTCTTAAAAAATATTACATAAAGCCAGACAACTGGGCAATAACCGGCAACCCCAAACATACCCTGTATTATGAGGAAGTAACCGAAAAACGCAACGGGATGCTGCTCAACCTGAACGGAAGCGCCAACTTATTGTCATGGTTGGTTTTTGATGCAGAATATAGTCTGGAAAAAAGGTTCACTTATTATTCGCGTTTTGTCCCGATTGGCTTTTTGGGAAGTAATAAAGAAAATGAAAAAAACGGTTCTATTACCAAAAGTACTCTCCCTCAGACAAGCCAATCTGTGCAAGCTACTTTGAATTTTAATAAAAAATTTAATGAACTTGTATTAAAAGGGAAAGCTTCTTATCTGTTTGAAAAACAACAACAAGAGTATTTCTATGGAGCAGGAGACTCATTGCTTGCCAATGGGGTTAAGTCCCTTTCAGCATTGGGCAAAGGAATCATTGTTGGTTCTGACGTTATTGATATCAGGGCAAGAGATTACTTTGGAATATTAGACTTAGATTACAAAGACAGGTATATCGCCTCTATTCTTTACCGATACGACGGTTCTTCCTTATTTGGAGACGAAAACAAATGGAACCCTTATTACAGGGTATCATTGGCATACAGACTTAGTGAAGATTTCAAAATACCTAATGTTCAGGAATTGAAACTACGGTACTCAATAGGTACTTCAGGCCAAAGGCCCGGATATAGCTATCAATACGAAACTTACAATATCGAAAATGGCCAATATGTACCATATAGCGCTGCCAATAAAGCAATAAAACCTTCTGAAACCAAAGAAACAGAGTTAGGTTTTAACATGCAGTTTTTCGAGCGATTTGAAGCTGATTTTACTTATTCGTTCAATAAAACTACAAACGATTTCCTTCCTGTACCTCAGGGAGCCGCATCGGGCTTTAAAATCCGCTGGCAAAATGCTGCCACAATCGAAGGCAATTCTATGGAATTTACGTTAAGTACACAGGCTATAAAGACCAAAGACTTTGAATGGCGTTTGAGCCTGTCTTATGATAAAGTAAGACAGAAAATAGCTGATTTATATGGTTCTACACCAAACTTTTTTACCGGGCCTAATAGTTCTTTCCAATATTTTTACAACCGCGAAGGCGAAAATTATGGTGTCATGTATGGATATGAGTGGGTGAAAAGCCTGGAACAAATGAAAAACCAGCTAAAAGCAGATGATAATATTGATAATTATACTGTCAATAGCGATGGATATGTGATAAAAAAAGGAACAGAAGGTACTGTATATGAAAAGCCCATAGCTTTAAAAGATGCTTCAGGAAGTGAAGCTTTTGTCAAAATTGCTGATATGAACGCCGATTTCAACATGTCCCTAAACAGTACTTTTTCTTATAAAAAAATTACTTTATCGATGTTGTGGAGCTGGAAACAAGGAGGCGACATCTACAATTATACAAAGCAAAACCTGTTTCTTGACAAACGTGCCGGAGATTACGACCAAGCCTCAAAACCAGACTATCAGAAAAAAGCTATAGACTATTACAATACTTTTTATGATGGATTTAAAGCCAATTCTTACTTTGTCGAAGATGGCTCATATATCAAACTTAGGGAACTCTCACTGTATTACAATGTTGGAAATATCAAAATATCAGGAAAAACAATTTTTAAAGCAATGAAGATTGGCCTCCTTGGCCGAAACCTGCTCACATTCACCAAATACTCTGGCTGGGATCCTGAAGTTGCTTCAGGTACAGACCGCACCAATTTCATCGTTGATATGTTCAATTATCCCAACTTCAGGACCTATACGGCCTCAATTGAGTTGAACTTTTAAAAACTGATAAAATACGAGCCATGACAATATATTGCAAAAATACCATATCAAAAGCATTTCAGGTAATAGCTTTAGCCCTTACATTAACAGCATGCGAAAGCCTTGATGTAGAAAATACAGATGCTCCTGACAGAAAAGACTTACTCAATAGCAGCCGCGACTTTGGAGGATTTGCCCAAAATATATATGCAACATACTGGCAAGCCATTCATAATGAAGCTTTTTCAAGCCCACAAATAGCCAGCCTTGCTGCTGCCGATCAGATTACTGCCAGTTGGTACACGTTTGGCTGCTATGAGCTTTCGCAAGAACCGCGAATTGAATGGAACAACACCCCAAACTACGAGTATAAAGAAATCACTTATACATTCTTTACCCGAATGTACACAGTGCTTTTTATGTCTAATACCACTATAAACTTTCTTTTACAGGGAAAAACCATCAGTTCAAATAATAAAACCAACTCGGGCTACTTAAGCTATGCCTACATGATGCAGGGAATAGCCCTTGGCCAACTTGCCCTTACCTTTGACTCAAGTCAAATAGTTAAAGAAACTACCAAAATTGAAAACCTTGCGTTCAGCCCTTACAACGAAGTAATGGATTCAGCCTTAGAATCACTCGAAAAAGCCATAAGCATAGCAGACACAACTACATTTAACTTGGGCTCAAATATTGTTAATGGCGTAACCCTTGACAATAAATTACTTAGCCGGGTTTGTCATTCATTCATTGCCAGGTTCCTTACTCTTAATGCCCGCAATAAATCAGAATATGCTGCAACCGACTGGCCAAGGGTGCTTGCCAATGCCAAAAAAGGTATTAACGAAGACTTTGGGCCACAGGGAGATGGCAATAATAAATGGATAGACGAAATTGCCAGGTTCATTACCAATGTTGACAACTCTCAATTGTTCTTTTGCAAAACAGATAACAGGATTATCAACCTTCTTGACCCATCGTACCCAAGCAGATACTGGAAAAATGGCCATGCCAAAGTTGTACACCCTGGTTATCAATCAGGAGAAGCTATTTCAAAAGACTACAGACTTACATCAGATTTTGAATATAGCCCTACGATAAGGTTTTATGCAGATAGGGGTACTGTTCACTACTCGCATTACAGGTTCAAAAGGTTTGACAACATCCGCAAAACAGGATTGGGTAAACTAATTGAATATCCTGAATACGAAAATAAACTCTATGCCATAGAAGCTATGGCCAATATGGGACAAACCGAAAATGCAATAAACGCCATCAATAACATTGCTTACCCTCGCCGTACCAGAGGAAAATTATCTCCTGTTGACATAACTACCTCTAAAAAAGAATTGTTAGAAATTATATTCTACGAGCGTGACATCGAATTATTTGGTCAAGGCTATTTGATTGCTTTTTGCGATATGCGCCGCAGAGATAAACTTCAAAAAGGCACTCCCCTACATTTTCCGGTACCAGCAAACGAGCTTCAAACCCATAAACGCAACATTTACACTTATGGAGGCGTTGAAAATGCTGATGGTACAAATACCTCAAATGGCGGTTGGTAATAATAACTTTGAAAAATTAAAACAATGAAACTCCCATATTCCATCTGCTCTCATCAAAAAACATATAATGATGGCTTAAATAGCTAATTTTTAACCAATTAAAATTTTATACAGATGAATATAAAAACATATATCAATATTGTAAGTATAGGAATCATCGCATCATTGGTTTCATCTTGTGGCAATGATGATTACGACTGGAACAATGTCATTCCCGGAAGCCAAAGAATTACTACTTTGGATAATGATACTGTTAAAGTTAAAATTGACACTATTGAAGGCAATAATACTGATGTTGTAACATTGAAGGCAATTGCCCACGGAGGCTCAACCTTTGACTGGATTGCAAGCTCAAACGTTTTAATACCCCAAAATGATGCTGAGAAGAATTACATTGTTCATGTTAAAGCCAATTCTACCCAAGACACTTATGCTTGGCTAAAAGTACAGGAAACCACTTATGGAGGCATAAAGGGCAAACCAGATTCAATGCAGTTTTTCATTATTGGCTATTGCGAATTCAACAAGCAACAACTATTAGGAAATGGTTCTTTTGTAAGTAAAATGAGCTATTATGCCCCATTTGATGTTAATCTATCCGAAGGTAAGGGTGACACCATTCTTTACAACAACTTCAACAATATGCGTTGGCAACTGAAATTAGTCATCAGCAAAGATGTTTATCAGAAAATCACTATTCCGGCCAACCAGTATTTTGTATATAATGATGAAATAGTAACTGTAAAAGGAAACGGCAAATACAACACCTGTAAAAGTTTGTTTGTGATAAACTATGCAATATGCCGTTTATCAGGCGACACGCTGGCTTATTCGTCCGGAGTTGATTCGCTGAGGATAAAATAAGAACTAAACTTTCATCCCCAACACCAGTACATCATCCATTTGCTCAAGGTTTAGCGACCATTGCAAAAATTTTTCTTCCAGAAAATAGCGTTGAGCTTTTACCGGCATGACAGAAGCTTCGAGCAATAACTGGTAAAAGCCCTCGCGGCCTAATTTTTTGGAACGCTCGCCCCCAAACTGGTCGGCATATCCATCAGAAAACATGTACATCATATCCCCTTCCTGTAACTCAAATTCCTGCTGCGAAAATGATTCTTTTTCGGTAGGATAAATGCCAATAGGCATTTTGTCTGGCAGAAGGCTATTTATCTTTCCATCGCGGACAACCAGCAACGGATTGTTAGCGCCCGAATACTGAATTTTTGTTTTATTCCGGTTAATAATGACAAGGGCTATATCCATGCCATCTTTTGCCCCGGTCTTGTCATCCTGGTTGAGCAAAGTTTTTACCTTGATACGCAATTGGTTAAGGATGTCCTTCGCTTCAATATCTTTGTTTTTGCTGACAATCTCATTCAGGTAAGCAAAGCCCAGCATACTCATAAAAGCACCTGGTACTCCATGTCCAGTACAATCAGCAACAGCAATAACTGTGCGTCCATCATGAACCGAGACCCAATAAAAATCGCCGCTGACAATATCTTTGGGCGAAAAATATATGAAATACTCTGGTAAATAGGTATTCAGCACCTCCTCGTGCGGCAAAATAGCGGCTTGAATGCGACTTGCATAATTTATACTATCTGTAATCTGTTTTTTCTGTATATTCAGGATAATATATGCTTTCTTCTTTTGATAATACTCTATAAAAACTAATATGAGCAAGGCAAGAACAATACATAAACCAGCTGCAAGAATCCTTGTAATAAGCTTCTGGTGCTCAATTTTATCATGCTGAGATTTCAACATCAAATCTTTCTTCTCCGTTTCATACAAAGTTTGCATTTCGGCAATCTTCTCGGCACTTTGAGAATTGTAAAGCGAATCTTTGTAAAGGCTTGCTTTTTCACTACATTTCCAAGCCTCCTTATATAAACCTTTATCTGAATAAATATCGCTCAAAACCAAATAGCAGTCCCTGATATCTTCTTTTGAATCAACCAACTTAGCCAATTCTAAAGCCTGATTGGCATATCTGGCAGCTTCTTCCCGGCGGCTATGCTTATTATATATTCCGGCCATTTTTGTAAGCGATTTGGTTAACGAAGCCTTATCATCCAGCATTGAATCTATTCGATAAGATTTTTGGTAATACACCAAAGCTGAGTCATATTGGCCTGTCTCATAATGAATTTCGCCAATATTAAACAGTGGCATAGACATTGCCCTGATCATGTTATTTTTTTCATATATAGCCAGAGCCTTCTTAAAATATTCCATAGCAGCCCCTGTCCTACCCTTGAAATAATAAACAATACCAATATTGTTATAGGCTAAAGCCATTCCTTTGATATCTTTTATTGACTCACGCAGTTTTAGCGACTTATTGTAATAAAATAAAGCCAAATCGTAGTTTTTCTGGTAGTAAAACACCAAGCCAATATTCAACACCACACGGGCTTCATTATACACATCTTTTGCCTGTTCAAACCTTCGGAGTGCATTGAACAAATTTTTCAGGGCAGGCTCATACTTGCCCACATCAAGCATGGTTACCCCCAGGTTATTATAAGCTTTGGCTATAAGTGTTGTTTTTCTTGAAGAATTGAAAAAATCAAGGGCTTTATTAAATGACTCAATGGCAGCTTGTGTATTGCCTCTCTTTTTATAATACTCGCCTTGCATTAAAAAAGACTTGCCTTTTAGCGAATCAGCATTCAATTTTTCGCCTATTTCACGATACTTCGCCAACTCAGAGAAAAATAAAGCAGAATCAGCATCTGCCAAATCGGAAACTTTAACCCCAAAAGCATATAAACCAGTTGTATCAGAATTTGCAGCTATAATAGGAGCCTTGAAAAAACTAACAGTTACAAATAGTAATGTTAAAAGAATTTTAACAAGCTTCATATTAAAAAAATTAAAGTAAAAATTTAACTTTGAGAAATATTAATCATTAATACTTCTTCACGGTTTACACCAATGAGAGGCGCTTAGCAAATCTCATTGGTTTTTTTACTTTAAATCGGCCCCTAAGGTTTCATTAAAACTGCCCATTCTGTAACCTAACATATCAACAGTGACAAAATCGAACCCAAACGAGCGTAAAGCAGCACTAACCTCGCTGGCCAATGGTTCTGACATGATTTGTACGCGTTGGTCAGCAGCCACTTCAATACGGGCAAGTTTGTCGTGGCAACGCACACGCACTGTCCTGAAGCCTTTATCAATAAGGTACTTTTCAGATTTTTCAATCTTTACCAAATCTTCTTCTTTGATAGCCGTTCCATAAGGGATACGCGAAAACAGGCAGGCATAAGCTGGTTTGTCCCATGTAGGCAAACCCATCATTTTCGAATACTTTCTGATTTCATCCTTTGTAAAACCATGCGTTTTTAGGGGGCTATGCACTTGCAACTCATCAATAGCTTTAGCTCCGGGCCTGAAATCATTGACATCATCGGCATTACTGCCATCCAGAACATATTTAATCCCATTCTTTGCAGCTTCCTCAATAACATTGCCAAATTCTATTTTTTTGCAAAAATAGCAGCGGTCAACAGTGTTCTGCCTCACCTCGTCTTCTATTTCATTTGACTCAACAATGATAAGCTTAACCCCAATTATCTGCGCCAAATGCCTGGCATCTTCCAGCTCATATCGAGGAAGCGCAGGAGAATCAATGGTGATGCCAATCGCATCGTCTCCAACTGCCTGTCGGGCCACAGCCAGTAAAAAGGTACTGTCAACACCTCCAGAAAATGCAATTGCTACCTTTTCTAATTTCTTGATATAAGCTGTTAAGCTTTTAAATTTTTCGTCCATCTGTGCTGTTTTGAAAACTGAAAACAATGATAAAACCATTATGTTCAGAAGAATTAAAAATTTCAATCTGACAGGTTGTAAAGTAAGCTTAATTTTATTGGAGAAATATTAAAATAAATCTAAAAACAATCATTGTCCGGTACAAACAGGTCGCCGCTATGCGGCTTAGAAACATTTGGTGTATTTGGTTATCCTGCAAACAGTTCGCAGCTACGCTGCTATTATTTAGTCGCGTAGCGACGTCCTGTTTGTAGTAAAATTAAACATCGTTAAAATTAAGCCCCGGCAGGGCGACCAGTTTCTAATCAACAATATTACTTGTATTTATAAGTATCTATTTTATTTTACCGAAAAAAAGTGAAAAACAATAGCATTTTGGGTTAAACTATTTAACCTGTAACTTGTTAAACAAGTATTACAATAAGTATATCAAAAAGGAATAAGGATATTAGCTAAAAAATATATTAACCTTTAACATTGATACTTATGAAAAACCTAAAAGCTACATACATGGGTTTGGAATTGAAAAACCCAATCATTGCCGGTTCAAGCAACCTAAGCTTTGATATCGATTCTCTGAAAGGACTTGAAGATGCAGGGGCTTCTGCTATTGTTTTCAAATCGTTGTTTGAAGAACAAATATTGTTGGAAAAAGCCATTCTTGAAGACGACCTTGATGAATATGCCGAACGCCATGCCGAAATGACCAGCTTATTTCCTAAACTTGAACATGCCGGGGCGAAAGAATATCTTTTGAAACTTGAAAAAGCCCGCAAAGTTGTATCTGTCCCCTTGTTTGCCAGCCTCAATGCCATTTTCAAAGAAACATGGGTTGAATATGCCAGGCAAATAGAACAGACCGGGGTGGATGGCATTGAACTTAACTTTTTTGCCATACCTAAAGATGCTGATATTACCGGCTCAGATATTGAAAAACAACAATTGGCCATTGTCCACGAAATAAAGAAAAACATCAACATCCCGATAAGTGTGAAATTGAGCCCGTTTTATTCCAATACGCTCAATTTCATAAAATCATTGGACAAAGAAGGCGTTGACGGGCTTGTTTTGTTTAACAGGTTTTATAACCCCGACATTGTTATTGAAAATATGAAGTTTGACTCATTGCACCATCTGAGCCACAATGATGAAAGCAAGTTGCCATTGCGTTATGCAGGTCTTTTATATTCTAACATTGCAGCCAGCATTTGCTGTAATAGCGGCATACATCAAGGTACAGATGTAATAAAAATGCTTTTGGCCGGTGCAGATTGTGTTCAGGTAGTAAGCACGTTGTACCGCAATAAATTGACACATATAAAAACCATGCTTCACGACATTGAGTTATGGATGGATTTCCAGAATATCAAATCGCTGGAAGAAATAAGGGGAAAGCTATCCCGCAAAAACCTTCACGACCCCTTTGTGTATCAACGGGCCCAATACATTGATTTGCTCATCAAATCTGACGAATTGATGAATAAATATACATTACGGTAATCATTTCATTTTTTTTACAAAAAAAGCAGACCTGTTGAAAAGTCTGCTTTTTTAATTAGTAAAAACTACCAAATTTCTATTTCTTTGTAGTTTTAGAAGTTTTCTTTTTGCCGCCTGCACCTGGTTCTGGTGGGTCTGGGAGAAATACAACAGTGTTTTTCATAATATAAATTTTTTAAATGAACAAACTTATTAATATACAAGCATTTAGAATACTCTTTGTGCTGTTATTAATAATATTAATAATTTCGTGTAAGATAAATAATAATCCTCAAAATTACAAAGAAATTTTTCAAAAATCTGAGACCTATTTTTCTAATAATGAATTCTTTAACGCCAGTCGAGGTTATCAATCTTATATCAACTGCCCGCAAATTGATGAATACTCTTTGTTTATAAGCTATGGAAAATTATTTATCTGTCTGCACCGCATGAAAGATAAAAATGCCCGCCAGGCCTATGACAGTGCTTTAGCACATATCCCCAAGCTAAAAGACAAGGCTGTTGAAGATTTGCTTTATAAGATAAAAAGCATTGATTTGCAGAAAAATGAAGAGTATTTAAAGGCTATTGATTTGACCCGCAAAGAAATCTGCAAATACAAGCTTGACGATACTTTGAGTATTGAGCATTTTCATAACTTGGGCGGCCTTTATCAAAGCATTGGCAACAAAGACAGTGCTTTATATTATTACATCAAAGCCAAACAGCTTTTAGACAAGAAAAAAGACAAGTTCAACCAATTGTCTGCAGATATTTACAATACCTATGCCTATTGCCAGCGTTATTATCTGAACACCCCATTAAATGCTGCAAAATATTACGACAGTTTGTTGTATGTCTCTGAAAAAATACTGCATAAAGATTCAGATTATTATGCATGGAACCTATTTAATTGCGGCATATTTTACCAGGTTATTGGAGCTAACAACAAAGCCCTGCATAATTATTACAAAGCTTTTGAAACATACCAAAAAATAAATGGCAACTTTGATGAAGAATGTAACTACATTCAGGTTTTTATCGCCAGCATTGAATTACACTTAGGGAACATCCAGAAAGCATCTGATAAGATTAATAATTCCGATCTTTATTACAAATCAACCAAAGATTATTCGAATATTGCTAAAGCATACATTTTTGATGCCTACTTAAAAACTAAACTCGGTAAATACCGCGAAGCTTTGAATATTTACGATAAATATATCAGGCTTGCTGATTCCCTTAAATTATCTACGAAAGAAACGCACTATCTCGATATTGCCACGTGCTATGTAAAGATCAACCAAAAAGACTCAGCCAACTATTGGTTTGAGCAATGCTTCAACACCCTGAAAAGTCCTAAAAAGAACTACCTGATTATGTTACATACTTTTTTATGGGAGTATGTTGGTTTTTGTTTGGCTAATGACCATATAGCCAAAGCATCTGAAATAATCAGGTTTTATGAAAGTAACCTACTCAAAAGCTATGGTAACAACAGCCCCAACTATGCCCTTATGCTGTTATGCAAAGCCCGTATTGCTGATTATCAGAAAGAATACGCAAAAGGCACAGATTTTTACCTGCAAGCATTGAAAATATTGGAAAACAAATCATACGCCAATTCTCAAACCAACAAAAACATCTCGCTTCAGCGATACAACAATTTGTTGGCTAAAGAAATCATTGACTGTACAACCGGGTTAGCCAGAGATTTCAAACATCTTGCCCAAAAATCAACAGACAAAATCAAATTCTTACAAAAAAGTTTTGAATACTATAAACAAACGCTTGAATTGATGGGGCAAATGAACGGTAATATCCCTGTAGAATGGGACAAACTGAGGTTTTTTGAGCAGTTCAATGCAGTAAAAAAAGAGATACTTGAAGTCAAAATTGCCCAATACCGAAACGAACCCCAAGTCGGTAAAAAAAACCAATTGCTTTTGGAGGCTTTTGAAATAGCCGATGCCAACAAGCTTAGCATCATGGTCGAAAAGCTTAAAGAAAAGCAGTTTAAGCAGCAATTAGGGATACATGATTCTATACTGAAAAAAGATGAGAAACTGTCCGAAAACATTAGCTTTTTGCAACATATCATTGATGAAGAAGAAAAGCAGGAGCATCCCGACAATCAAATGTTGGAGAAATATTACAAGCTCATTTTCAAAACATATAATGAATACGATAGTTTAAGAGAGTTTATAAACAAGTTATATCCGGCTATTCAGGATATTTATGGAGCCAATCATCTTAGAACCAGCTATAAACAGATGATTCATTGCTTGCCTCAGAATGAATTGCTTATTGAATATGCTTTTACGGCTGACAGCTTATATGCCTTTGCTGTTAAAAATGGCTCTATTTCATTATTTTCAGTACCTTCTGAAATAATTACAAGTAACATTCAAGATTTTAGGGCACTTTTGACAAACGTAACTGACCAAGCCTATACACATCAAGGTATTACAACATACACAAACACAGCTTATAGTATTTACAAGCAGGCTGTTTTTCCTGCAATACAAAATGCCAGTTTTGAAAGGCTTACCATCATTCCTGACGGCATGCTGACCTTTATTCCCTTTGAGGCATTGGTTACCCATAGCGCAACACGACAAAACGCTGATTATGGTACCCTTCCCTATTTGTGCCTTTCAGCCAATATCAATTACACCTATTCATTGGCTTTATACTCTGGCCAATTGAGCCATTATTCCAATGTAGCATCAGGAATTACCGGCTATGCCCCATCTTATGACAAAAGCAGCCCTTTAAGCCCTTTGCGAAATGCCGAACTACGCAAAAAGCTGAAAAACCTCAAAGGAGCAAGCGATGAAGTTTATAGCCTTGTTAATGCATACGGCGGACGAAAGCTGATTGGTAAAACGGCTACCGAAACTGCTTTTAAACAAGCCCATAACAGCAAACATATACTGCACCTGGCCATGCATACTGTCATTGATGATGAAAACCCAATGTATTCAAAGCTTGCTTTTGCAGAGGAAAAAGATTCGGTCAATGAGGGCTTTCTGAACACTTACGAAATATATCCCCTGAAAATCAATTCGCCACTGGTTGTGCTCAGTGCCTGTAACACTGGCTACGGCAAAATCATAGATGGCGAAGGGATTGTAAACCTTACCCGTGGTTTTTACTATGCAGGCTGCAATTCGCTTTTAATAACTCTTTGGAATATCTCGGACCAAAGTAGTGTCCAACTCATGAAGCTTTTTTATAACAACCTCGATGCCCATGATGATAAAAACGCAGCTTTGGCCAAAGCTAAAGTCAGCTACATAGCAAATTCAGACTCAAGATATTCCCATCCTTATTATTGGGCAGGATTTATCCATTCAGGAAACGCAGCACCATTGGCTATATCAAAAATCGAAACATCGGCATACATTATACTTTCAGTGCTTCTATTGATAACTATTGGATTATTTAACACAAAATGGAAGTTCAAATAACATTAATATTTTAACATTGCAGAAGAATTCATTTCATGCTTAAAAAGGTTTTCATATCTGCTTTTATTTTTGCGGTTTCAGGCATTGGGATACACGCTCAGTGCAATGTTGCCGAAAGTGTTTTTCAACCAGAGGAAAAATATGATTATTTGGTTTCGTACCACCTTAGTTCTATTTGGGTAAAAGCTGGTGTAGTTTCTTTCGTTACCCACAAAACCACATACAGGGGCAAAGATTCATGGTTTTTAGAGAGCTATGGAAGTTCATTGCCCCGTTTTGATTGGTTTTTCAGGGTTCGTGATACATTTAGGGCATATACTGACGCTGACACATTTGTCCCCGACTTCGCCGAAAGGGTGTCTGATGAAGGCGGGTATATAGTTATCGAGCAATACAATTACGATAAAATCCGAAGTAAGATATTCTCGAGGGTATATTCGAGCGGAAAGCCATGGAAATATGACACATTCAAATATGAACCTTGTATCAACGATGTATTGACAGCCGTTTATGCTGCCCGTAATCAAGATTTCAGCAATATTAAGCCCCAGGAAAAAGTACCATTTCAAACCCTTGTTTTTGGTAAGATACAACCGCTATATATTCGTTTTTTAGGTATAGAAACTATACAACTCAAAAACGGGCAAAAATTTAACTGTCTCAAATTTTCGTCCAAACTGGTTGAAGGTACCATATTCAAAGGCGGCGAAGATATGTTTGTTTGGGTTACCAACGACAAAAACCATATTGCTGTAAAGATTCAGGCAAAAATTGTCATCGGCTCGGTAGTTGCCGAATTGACCAGCTTCAAAAACAACAAATATCCACTAACCTCGTTGCAGAAATAATACCTATCTGCTGATTATTCTTTCTATCTTTGCGGCCTCGATGATTTTGATTATTTTGCCATGCAGAAACAAATACCAATAGCCGAATACACTTACGATTTGCCAGATGAGAGAATTGCCAAATACCCACTCTCCCATCGCGATTTGTCTAAACTTTTGGTTTACGACAAAGGCAATATCCTTTCGGAAAAATTTGGCAGCATATCGCAGTACCTTCCGGAAAACAGCCTTTTGGTTTTCAACAATACCAAGGTTATCAAAGCAAGGATGATGTTTCAGAAGGCAACTGGTGCAGCTATTGAAATCTTCTGCCTCGAACCTGAAAATCCATCGGATTATCAGCAAGCATTCAACCAAACAAGACGTTGCTCATGGAAATGCTTAGTTGGTAACCTAAAGAAATGGAAAAGCGGCGAAATAACCGCTATTGTCAACATTAATAATAAGCCAGTCACCATCAAAGCCTTGCTGTTGCAGAATATGCAGCAATGGCAGATAGTGCAATTCAATTGGGATGCTGAAAATATAACCTTTGGACAGTTGCTCGAAAATGCAGGTCAGATTCCCATTCCCCCTTATCTCAACCGCGAAAGCGAGAATATAGATTTACTGAGGTATCAGACCATCTATTCGCAACACGAAGGCTCGGTAGCAGCCCCTACTGCCGGGTTACATTTTACTGATGATGTATTCAAAGCTCTTTCATCAAAAGGTGTTGAACAATGTGCCGTCACCCTTCATGTTGGAGCTGGCACCTTTATGCCAGTCAAGACTGACGATGCATTGCAACACGATATGCATGCCGAACGTTTTTATATTCCTCTTCAAAACATTGAAAAACTTTTAAAAAACATAGGAAACATAACTGCCGTGGGAACTACTTCAATGCGGGCATTGGAAAGCCTTTATCAAATTGGAGTTGCGTTAATCTTAAAAAAGAATAACCCTTTTTTGGTGAGCCAGTGGCAATACAGACAAGTAAATGAACAAATTACGGCTCTTCAAGCACTTGAGGCCATTATAAACTATTGCAAAGAAAAGAATTTAAAAGGCATTGAAGCCGAAACACGGATAATGATTGTCCCTGGCTATAAATTCCGCATGGTAAACAGGCTAATCACAAATTTTCATCAACCTCAAAGTACATTGTTGTTGTTAGTAGCCGCCTTTATTGGCCCCGATTGGCGAAAAATATATGATTACGCATTAGCAAACAATTATCGCTTCTTAAGTTACGGAGACAGCTCTTTGCTGATACCTTAAAAAGCTGTATATTGAAATGACAAACGCTTTACTTTTAATAAAAGCAAAGCGTTTTACTATTTTAAACTGAGTTCTAATAAGCAATCACGCCAGAACCAACAAGTTCGTCTTCTGCATACCAGGCTGCAAACTGCCCGGGAGTAACACCTCGTTGGGCTTGGTCAAAAACAATAGCCAAGCCATTTTCCAACTTCAGTACAGAAGCATCCTGCAACGGTTGCCTGTAACGGATGCGAACCCTGAAGCGCTGTTCATCGCCTTCGTCCAAAGCCAAATCAGGCCTTATCCAATGAATATCATGCTCTGATACATACAAAGCTTTGCGGTACAAGCCTGGATGGTCTTCTCCCTGCCCAACATATACAATATTATTAACAACATCAATGGCTATAACAAACAAAGGTTTTTGCATACCACCTATATTCAACCCTTTACGTTGTCCAATAGTATAAAAATGGGCTCCACTATGCTTTCCAACCACCTTACCCATATCTATTGTATAGGAATAAGGTTGCATAGTATCATATAAATCAAGATTGTTCTTTTCTTTATAAACAGGGCAATCTGAAGGTATTTCCACCACCACACCTTCAACAGCTTTCAACTTTTGTTGAAGGAATACTGGCAAGTCTATTTTTCCGACAAAACAAACCCCTTGAGAATCCTTACGTTGAGCTGTTGCCAACCCAAGAGACTCAGCTATCTGCCTCACTTCTGGTTTGGTTATGTGGCCTATAGGGAACATAGCTGTTGACAATTGCTTTTGCGAAAGTTGGCACAAAAAATAGCTTTGGTCTTTATTTCCATCAACACCAGCCAAAAGCCTGTATTTCTGGCCATTTTCAGTTTCGATAGCCTCACAACGTGCATAATGTCCGGTGGCTACATATTCGGCTCCATATTTCTTAGCTGCATCAACAAAAAGATCGAACTTAATCTCCCTATTGCACAATACATCTGGATTTGGGGTACGCCCTTTTTCGTACTCGCTAAACATATAATCGACCACACGTTGTTTGTAAAAAACGCTCAAATCAACCGTGTGTAAGGGAATATCAAGTTTCCGGGCAACCAACTCGGCAAAGGTAAGGTCGTCTTTCCAGGCACAATCGCCATAAAGAGTACCTGTTGTATCATGCCAGTTGATCATAAACAAACCGATAACCTCGTAGCCATCTTGTTTTAACAACCATGCAGCAACACTCGAATCAACCCCGCCGGAAAGACCTATAACAACTTTTTGGGCCATTTTTATTCATTTTCAGGAGCAATAGGATCGGGCTGAATATGTGCCCAATTTTCACCACGCTTGATGCGGGTAATCTGCATCTCGCTAACTTTGAACATTTTAGCAATGATATGTTGTGGTGTTTTACGCAAAAGCATAGATTTTATAAGCTTCACGTCTTTTTCGTTAAGCTTAGAGTAAGTTATCAGTTCTTCTTTGCTTTTTTTCTGTGTCTTTTCTTTCATCAGTTCAGACACACGTTTCAGGGATTCTTCCCTGGTAATCCATTGCAAATTCTTATAATAGTTATTGCGAATATTACCATCTATATGCATTACATGAATATGCTTGTCAGAAGGTTTTTCGAGCCAAACCCATGCAACCAATTTATGCACATACTTGCTGTAAGTCACCTTTTGCAGGCTAACAGCAAGGTAATTCTTCATCTTATAAAACTTAACAATCTGGCCTTCTTTTTTAAAATGAAAAGATTTAATCCTGCCATAATTACTTATAAGATATTTACCTTCCGTACCCGGAATTTCTTTCCATTGCTCATCATTAAGTTTCCTAAGCCGTCTTTGCTCTCCCTCCATAGTCCTTGATTTTTAAGTTAAAAAATAATAACCATCAAAGTAAATTAAAAATCTACTTCTACAAAATCCTTTTTAGACACCCCACAAACCGGACAACTCCACGTTTCAGGTATATCTTCAAAGCTTGTGCCCGGGGCTATACCGCTATCCGGGTCTCCTTCCTGCGGGTCATAAACATATCCACAAATGATACACCTGTATTTTTTCATTTCTTTGATAAATAAATCTTTGCAAAGATATAATTACTTATAACATGGTATAAACGTTATAAGTAAAAAATAGTTAAATATCTGAAAATACTTTATATGACGTTAAACCCAAGCTTTTTGAGGATATCTTTTTGAATTGTTTTGCCATGAATAAGTTTTACTGTATAAGCATTAAACTCCCTTCGGACAGCATAATTTTCACGATAGGACTCAAAATCCTGAGGATGAGATTTTAACATATTTGAATCGCTGCTAATAGGATAAGTATGCAAGATGGCGTTACAAATAACCTGCTGATCGCCCATATTAGAGCAATCAATTTCTATCAGCGGCTGCTGAGGCTGAGGTATATCAATTTTTATTTTGTCAATCCCCAAACGAAAAAAATTATTCAACGCCTTTACAGACATAAATGTAGCATTGGCTTTGCCATCTGCTGAATATCCGGCTATATGGGATGTTCCAATGGCAGATTTGTCAAGCAAACCAACGTTCAACGCAGGCTCATTTTCCCACACATCAACCACAGCGGTATCAATCCTTCCATTTTGAAGGCTATTCAAAAGAGCCAAATTATCAACAACTTCACCGCGTGAGGTATTGATGATAATGGTTCCTTTGTTCACCTTTTGCATTTTTTTCTCGTCCAAAAGGTGAAAAGTTTTAAACTCTCCGCTATAAGTCAATGGTGTATGAAAAGAAATGATATCCGATTCGCGCAAAATCCCATCAAATGAAATATAACCACAAAGATTTTTGGCTTTTACCAATGGCGGGTCATTCAAAAAAACACGCATCCCAAGGGTTTCGGCCAGCCTGACCACCCTTGTTCCAACATGCCCCACTCCTACAACCCCTAAGCTTTTTTCTACAAAATAAAAACCCTTTTCAGTTGCTAAATGAGCAAAAGCAGCTGCCATATATTGCATTACCGAACCTGCATTGCACCCCGGGCAATTTGTCCAAACAATACCATTTTTTTCACAATATTCAGTATCAATATGATCAAAACCAATAGTAGCTGTTACAATAAATTTGACCTTGCTGCCATTGAGCAAATCGGCATTGCACAGAGTACGGGTACGTATAATCAACGCATCAGCATCTTTCACCAATTCTTTTGTTATGTCTTTTGCAGCAAGGTATTCAATATTGCAATAAGGCTCAAGGATACCTTTCAGAAATGGGATTTTTTGGTCGGCTATAACTCTCATTTTAGTTTATTTTGTTACAATAATAAAAATTTAATCCATATTGTTTTGTAAAATATTCTTAAAATACTTTAAAACCTTATTATTGACAATATTATAAAGGTCAAAAAAAACATATAACAACAAAACTTTTTTCTTTTTTATGAATTTAGAATTTTATCCCAACTTATCAAAGTATATTTTCTAAAAATTTTTATTTAACCCAATATTATCTTACATGGCACAATGGAACCATGGCATGGTTGCCATAAATTTGTCAAAGATGGACGTTTGTACAATATCAAAAGGCAATTCCAATTATTAGCAAGCCAGAAAGGCAGGGATTAATTATCGGCGAGTGTAATATTATAAAGTATAAAAAAAGCGAAACAGCCATGGAAGTTGGCTGTTTCGCAAAATAGAAGTGCTTATAAATAAAAATACTAGGAAATACTTAATTAACCTTTGTACTTCCGGAACAATGATACAAAAACGTGTCCTCCAAAGCCAAAGGTGTTGTTTATGGCTACGTTGACTTCTTTTTTCACTGCCTTATTGGGTGTAACGTTCAACCTTTTGTCAATAGCAGGGTCTATTTCGTTTACATTGATTGTTGGAGGTACAATGCCTGTTTCTATTGCTTTCACGCAAGCAATAGCTTCAATAGCTCCCGCTGCACCTAATAAGTGACCTGTCATTGACTTGGTAGCACTAACATGCAGTTTGTCAAGCGATTTTTCAAACACTTTACATAGAGCATGACATTCGCTCAGGTCACCAACAGGGGTTGATGTTCCATGAGTACTTACATAGTCCACATCTGCGGGGGTTAAACCAGCCTCATTAATGGCATCAAGCATTGCAGCTACAGCTCCTTCTCCATCAGGGTGCGGAGCAGCAATATGGTATGCATCCGAGCTAAACCCTGAGCCTGTTATTTCACAGTATATCTTAGCTCCACGTTTTTTAGCATGTTCAAGTTCTTCAAGGAGAAGTACCCCACTACCTTCGCCCATAACAAAGCCATCGCGGCTTACATCAAATGGACGTGAAGCTGTTTGAGGCGAATCGTTACGTTCAGACAATGCTTTCATTGAGCTAAAACCACCAACAGCAGCCTTAGTAATACAAGCTTCTGAACCTCCGGTGAAAATTACATCAGCTTTTCCCAGTTTGATAAAATTAACAGCATCGATAATGGCACTATTGCTTGAAGCACAAGCTGATGTGGTAACATAGCTGATACCTTTTAATCCATAACGAATTGAAATAAGGCCCGGAGCCATATTTGAAATCATTTTTGTAATAAAAAACGGGCTAAAACGAGGCATTTCAGGGTTTTTGCTAAATGAAACCACCTCATTCTCGAAAGTCTCAATACCTCCAATGCCTGTACCCCATATAATTCCAGCTTTTTGTTGATTAATCTTAGTAACATCAAGCCCTGCATCCTTTATACACTCTTCTACAGAAGCAATAGCATACTGAGAAAACAGATCTGTTTTTCTAACTTCCGTTTTTTCTATAAACATTAAAGGGTCAAAACCTTTTACTTCTCCAGCAATACGAGTTTTAAAAGCACTTGCATCAAACCTGGTAATATTTGCTATGCCGCTTTTTCCCTGAACTAATGCATCCCAAAAGGAACTAACATTGTTCCCAAGTGGGGTAACAGCCCCTAATCCGGTGACTACTACACGTTTCATATTCTTTTATTTTAATTAATGAAATAATCTTGAGACAATAATAAATATAATCTATTATTACTAAAAAAACTAAACTTGATAAGGTTTACTTTGCATTATAGGCCCATTTCAAATAAACAGCCCCCCAGGTAAATCCTCCTCCAAAAGCTGATAAGATAAGGTTGTCCCCTTTTTTTAATTGTCTTTCAAGCTCCCATAAACATAACGGAATAGTTGCTGCAGTAGTATTTCCATATCTTTCAATATTTACCATTACTTTTTCTTTGGGCAAGCCCATGCGGTTACCTACAGCATCAATAATCCTGAGGTTAGCCTGGTGTGGGATAAGCCAGGCTATATCATCTGGTCTCAGGTTGTGTTTTTCCATCATAGCTACAGAAACATCTGCCATTTTCGAAACAGCTACTTTAAAAACAGCTTTTCCATCTTGGTATATATAATGCATTTTAGCATCAACAGTTTCGTGAGAGGCAGGCCTTAAGGAGCCCCCGGCCTTGAGGTTTAGATGGTCTTTACCCGAACCATCGATATGTAACATTGCGTCCATAACACCAACTTCCTGGGTTGTAGGTTCAATAAGCATTGCTACAGCAGCATCACCAAATAGTACACATGTAGTACGGTCGGTATAATCAGTAATACTTGACATTTTATCGGCTGTTACCAAAAGAATTTTTTTGTATTTGCCTGATTCAATGAAAGATGATGCTGTTTGCAAAGTAAATAAAAAGCTTGAACAAGCTGCACTAACATCATATCCCCAGGCATTTTTGATACCCGCATAATCAGCTACTAAGCAAGCTGTTGAAGGGAATGCCATATCTGGAGTAACAGTCGCAACAATCACCATGTCTATTGTATCAGGTGAGGTATTGGTCTTTGCCAATAATTTTTTGGCAGCTTCGCCGCCCATAAAAGCTGTTGCTTTGTCTTTGTCTTTAAGGATACGGCGCTCCTTAATACCGACACGCTGCATTATCCACTCATCAGAGGTGTCAACCATTTTACTAAGCTCTTCGTTGGTCAATACATATTCGGGCAAATAAGCTTCAATACCCGTAATGGCCGCTTTAATCTTGTTCATTGTAAATGTTTTTTAAGAAATATATTACTATATTAAATGTTAATTCCGCAATAACTAATGTATTTATAAAGTCAAAAGCCAGCTTTGGGCCGGCTTTGTCTTGTTTTGTTTAGTTACATGCTTGGCGTATTTGTACCCTTCGTATTTTTCCACTGATTGTCTTCGGCAATTCGTGCACAAATTCAACTATGCGAGGGTATTTATATGGAGCAGTAACTTTTTTCACATGTTCCTGAAGTTCTTTGGCCAAGGCCTCGCAATGTTCAAAGCCTTTTGCTGTAACAATAGTAGCTTTCACTATCTGTCCCCTGATTTTGTCAGGTACAGCCGTAATTGCACATTCAAGCACAGCAGGGTGTTCCATCAGGGCGCTTTCTACTTCAAAAGGCCCAATACGATACCCTGAGCTCTTTATTAAATCATCAGCACGGCCTACAAACCAGTAATAACCATCTTCATCGCGCCATGCCATATCGCCGGTATAATATACATCATCGCTCCAGGCCTTTTCTGTCAGTTCTTTGTCTCGATAGTAACCTCCAAACATGCCAACTGGTTTGCTTTTACCAGTGTAAATTACTATTTGTCCGGGTTCTCCAATGCCACAAGAGATGCCATTGTCATTAACAATGTCTATATCATAACCAGGTGATGGACGTCCCATCGAGCCTGGTTTTGGCTCCATCCAGGAATAGGTTGCTAAAGCTACCGTACATTCAGTCTGACCATACCCTTCCTTAAGTTTAAGCCCAACAGCATCATAAAACTGCTTAAATACTTCAGGGTTCAAAGGTTCGCCTGCTACAACACAGTATTTAAGGCTGCTTAAGTTAAATTTTGAAAGGTCTTCCTTAATTAAAAAGCGATATATAGTAGGAGGTGCACAAAATGTCGTTACGTTGTATTTTTGGATGATTTCAAGCAGTTTTAATGGTACAAACTTATCATAATCGTATGTCATAACAGCACTTCCTGAAAGCCATTGTCCATATAGCTTTCCCCAGGCAGATTTTGCCCAACCAGTGTCAGCTACTGTAAAATGTAAACCATTTTCCTGAACATTCTGCCAATATTTGGCTGTCAATATATGTCCAAGCGGATATGTGAAATTATGGAAAACCATTTTGGGCATACCTGTTGTGCCAGAGGTAAAATACAATAGCATTACATCATCATTACATGTAGCCTCACTTCCTGTAGGTCGTACAAAAATTGATGATGCCCTTTCCAATTCAGTTGTGAAATTGAACCAACCGTCTTTATCTTCTCCAATGATTGCTTTGCATTTCAATGTTGGAGATTCGTCTAATGCAGCTTCTATTTGATGAACAATCTCACTATCCGAAACACTGACAATCATCTTTATGCCAGCTGCGTTATTTCTATAAACAATGTCTTTCTTTGTCAATAAATGAGTAGCAGGAATTGCAATAGCCCCAATTTTATGCAAACCAAGAATACTAAACCAAAATTCGTAACGCCTTTTTAAAATGAGCATTACAGCATCGCCCTTTTTTATTCCTGCAGAAAGAAAAAAATTAGCCGCTTTATCACTGTAATATTTCATCTGGCTAAAGGTAAATGTAGCTTCAGCACCATTATCATCGCACCAAACCATAGCAATTTTATCAGGCTGCTCATTGGCAATTTCATCAACGGTGTCAAATGCAAAATTGTAATTTTCAGGAACTTTTATTTCAAAGTTCTTTTTAAAGTCATCATAAGATAAAAAATCTGTTTTTACAAGATATTTGTTTAACATCTTTTTCTAAAATTAATTAATAAATAGCCAAGCCCGAGCCTAGAATAATGAGCAAAGGAACTAAAGTAATTATTCAGAGGCTAATAAAAGGGTTATGCAGGGTAAAACGTGTGGCTAAAATTCGTATTTTGGGGTGAAATTTTATATTTAGGGTTGAATTTTATTTAAAATAATCAACCTGATTTATTTTAAACTGGGCTTAATAAAGCTATTTTCGAAACAAAAAAGGGTGTAGTATATTTAAATTTATGGAATATTGCAATTCAATGTCGTTTAGTCAAGGCTCTAAACAAATGTAAATTTGACTTGACTATTTGTACAACCAGGCACAATATTATAAACCATAACGCCTCAAATAATGAAGAAAATTGTTTTCTCATCTAAATTAGCTTTTAAACAATAAAAGCGAATAAACAAAAAAACCTTTTTGTATTGGTCATCAAGAGTTAAATTATTTTTATCAGTCATTTGTTAAAATTAAAAAACCATGGTACTCTTCGTCGGCAACGATATTAATAACATCCAAAGTAACTCCAACAACAGTTGGGAAAAGCTATTAAAAAGAATTATCGAGAAGTATGGCAAAAAAGTTGAAGTGGATAAATCCCAACCTTTTCCTTTGATTTATGAAGAGTTGTATTTGAAACTTTTGAAAACTGGCAAATTGGAAAATGAATTAACACTAAAAGAAGAGATAGCCAAAGCCCTATCTACTATTAAACCAAACGAAATACATAGAATGTTGTTGGAGCTGGATTGCAATAATTATGTTACCACAAACTACGATTATACCCTTCAGCAGGCTGTTTTAAATGGGAAAACAACAAAAAAACTTAAAAATGAAGGACTGGTATATGAAAAGAAATTCAGCGTTTTTCGTCATCATGTTATTAATAATAAAAAATTTTGGCACATTCATGGAGAAATAAATTCACCACAAAGCATCAACCTGGGCTTTGAACATTATGGCGGGCAGCTGCAACATTTGCGCGATTATGTTGTATCAGGCGTAAAGTATAAAACAAGAGAAAACCCAATAGCTCCTTTATACCAACGATTAAAAGAAAATGATGTAAAAAACATTTCATGGGTTGACTTATTCTATACCGATGAAATTCATATTGTTGGTTTGGGCTTAGGTTTTGAAGAAACAGACTTGTGGTGGCTGATAACCAACCGTGCCAGGCTTAAATATGAGAAAAAGCTGGATGCCCTAAAAAACAATAAGATTATATATTATTGCCCCTTGTTATATAAAAATTATCACAAAAAACAAATAATGGATGCTAATGGCATTAAAACAATTTATATTAACAAAATAAACACTGAATTTTATTTTGAGGTAATAAACCGCATTAAAAACAAAAACACTATTGCCTAAACCTACATTAAACAAACTCTAACTTACTGACGGACTATAGTTCTGATACTTATACCGGACAACAGTGAAAAATATCTGGATTTTACACGAAACAACAAAAATCGTCCATAAAAATCTTGTCGAAGTTTCATTTTCGTCTTACCTTGCTTTTGAAATATTAACATTTTTTTAAAACTTCATAAAAACTACATAAACACAACTTTAACTTTAACTAAAAAACACTTAAACATGGAAAGTGATGTTGACAAAAAGCAAGATTTCTCTATTAAAGAAAGTGAAGAAATTTATTCAAAAGCAGTAAGGGCAGGAAAAAGAACTTATTTTTTTGATGTAAAGGCCACAAAATTTAACGAATTATACCTAACTGTTACAGAAAGCAAACGAAAGCAAAACCAAGACGGTTCGTTCTATTTTGAAAAACACAAAATTTTTCTTTATAAAGAAGATTTTGAAAAATTTCTTGACGGGATAAACGAGGCCATTGACTACATCAAAACTGCAAATCCAATCATTATAAAACCTGCCGAAAACCAACTTGATTATCCAGAAGAACAATTTGTATCTATTGACTTTGAAGACCTTGACACAAAAATGTAATAAAAAAGCCATCAAATTGATGGCTTTTTTTATGATTATTCATTTCTTACTTATTTATTGTTCCACAAATTAGAAGGATAAATTCCTTTGCCTATCAAATCTCTCAATCTGTTTATGGTCATATCTTTATCTTCTTTGTAAGTAATTCCAAACCAGTTGTCTGGCGAACGAAGCACTTTTACTTTTGCATTGCCAGCTTTTACAATGTTATCAACGGCCATAGGCAAGTAAAACTCAGCAGTAGCACTATCCTTATTAGTCTTCATGAAATCTCCAAACTGTTTTTCAAGATGGTTAAATATACTTACCGGGAACCCCCAGAAATTCATCGATACAACCTCATTCTCAGCCAAAGGAATCATTTTATCTTCAGACTCTACAAAAACAATCTTGCCATCTTTTCTTTGAATTTTTGTCCGCTCAACAATTCCTTCAAGCTGGCTCTGTGAATTTACTGTACATACACCTCTTGATACATGCCCATGCTCTGAAAGCGTCCTGGATAGCTCAAAACCAACCATGCTATAAGTATTCTTATCATCGTTGGCTGTTTTTATAAGGTGTTCTGCAATAAGTTTGTATGACTGAGCCCCATAAAAATCATCCGCATTAATAACTGCAAATGGGGTGGTAATTTTAGAAGCTGCCACTAAAACAGCATGACCTGTACCCCAAGGTTTTTTTCTGTCTGCAGGAGAGGCATAGCCTGAAGGTAAAGCATCTAACTCCTGAAATGCATATTCAACTTCAATGTGCTTTTCAAACCTTTGAAAAACTTCTTTAAAATCAGCTTCAATACTTTTGCGGATAACAAATACCACTTTCCCAAAACCAGCCCTGATAGCATCATAAATTGAATAATCTGTAATTGTTTCGCCTGAAGGGCCAATTTTATCAACCTGTTTTAAACTTCCATAACGACTGCCCATACCAGCCGCTAATACCAGCAATGTTGGTTTAATCTCTCCCATAAGTTTTTTGTGCAAAATTACATTTATTTACGACAATTGAAGAATATTCAATACCAATGTGTCATTCATTGCCTTCAATCTCAATAAATTCAAAAGGATAATCAAGCAAAGTTGAATAATACTCGCCTCTTTCCTTAATATCATCATCTCCTGCTTCGTAATGCCATTTGATAACCAGCTGATGGCCTTTGCTTTTTAGGTCCACAAACTGATGAAACATATTTAACATTGCTTTAGAGGTGCCACTATTAAAGTATTCCAAATCTATATTTAATTCTGTCACAGGAGCCGGATGATGAGAATATTCTTCTATCCAACTGTTTATTATATCGAAAAACTTTGAAGGATCTTCTGGTATCGAACGTCCTTTCAGCAACATTTGTCCATCTTTTTTTAAATGAACAGTAGGGGTCTTCTTTGTGCCTTCTATTAGTAAGTTGTCCATCATTCATTAAATTCTGGCTAAATTTATAACTTTTTAGAATAAAAAAAAAGAGTATATTTTATTATACTTTTATGTGTAAATTTTTTTTACTCAAAACATGATAAATTTATACATTTATGTACCAATAGCAATAAAATAGCAAATGAATGAGAAAACATTAATAGAAGCTGCTCTATTTGCTGCTGAAAAACACAGGTTGCAAAGACGAAAATCCTTACTGTCAATACCTTATATTAACCACCCTTTAGCTGTTTGCTATATTTTAGCCCAATCAGGAATAAGCTCTATTAATGTTTTGGTTGCTGCTTTACTACATGATACCATTGAAGACACTGAAACTTCCCCTGACGAAATAGCCAATCTTTTTGGCAATGAAGTATTAAAAATTGTATTGGAAGTTACTGATGACAAAACTTTGAATGACAAAAAAAGAAAAGAACTTCAGGTAATAAAGGCCCCACAACTATCACAAGGGGCAAAACTTTTAAAAATTGCAGACAAAATATCTAACCTTAAAGACATCCTGACCCACCCGATGGATTGGAGCAACAAACGTAAAAAAGATTACTTTTTGTGGTCAAAACAAGTGTTTGATGGCTGCAAAGGCATAAACCCTCAGCTTGACAAGCTCTTTGAAGAAACATACAACGAAGGTATTGAAAAACTAAGCAGCCTTCCCGACTAACCGTTCTTTAACATAAAGAAATACCGAAATCAAAATGTAAAAAACAATAATCACAGGAAGTGCTTTTATGCTCATCAAAATCAAACACAACAAACAAATAAACAAAAATAAAATCTGAATGCTATATTTTTTTAAAGAAAAACTTTTCATTTTGAGCGAAAACATAGGAAGGTTGCATACCATCAGAAATGAATCAACAACAGAAATTGCAATCAGCCCTATGTAAGTATATGACAAAGCCCCCAACCCTAATAAGCTATCGGACGAAAAAAAGATAATGGTTATAGAAGCTATCAGGATAGCACTTGCAGGAGTAGGCAATCCAATAAAAGTGTCGCCCTGACGTTCGTCAATATTGAACTTTGCCAAACGTAATGCAGAAAATGCAGGAATTAACGAGGCTACAATAATATTTACAAAAGTACTCTTTTCAAACATAAGAAAATTAAACGACGAAAATTGCAACATTTGATACATCAAAACTCCCGGAGCAATACCAAAACTAACAACATCAGCAAGCGAGTCGAGCTCTTTCCCTATCACCGAATTAGACTTTAACAACCGTGCAGCAAAGCCATCAAAAAAGTCAAATACTGCAGCTAAAAAAATATAATATGGGGCATAAGCAATGGTATTGATGTTAAATGCAAATATTATAGCGGTAAACCCGGCTACTAAATTTAATAAAGTAATAAAATTAGGAATATTCTTTACAATCTGTTTCATTGTATTTCAATAATAAAATTTGCCGACAAATGTAAATGTTTTATCTATAAAACGAAGCTTATGTTTGTTTAAAATTCGGCATTTTTATTGTATTAGATTAAATTTGAAAAATAAATAATTGAGCAAATGAGCAAAAGCAAAGTATTTATTCCTGAATATTTGGCCCGAGAATATCGCAAACTGCTAAAGTTACTGCGTTCAACAAAAGGAGATGTTGATTTTTCAAAAATCAGGGCCGCGTTCACATTAGCCAACGATGCCTGTAACTGCAACAACAGTTATTATAGTGAACCGCTTATTATGCAAGCTGTACAGGTAGCTCAAATTGTTGCAAACGACCTTCCTTTAGGGACCGAACAAGTATGCATAGCGCTAATGTTCAAATTTGTTGAAAACGGACTTTTGGACGAGAAAAATATAGAAGCCTCTCTGGGCAAGCATTATGCCAAACAAACAAAATCATTAGCAGAAATCTCGAAAATTAACACCCAAAAAATATCCGGACAAGCTGAGAATTTCAGAAAACTGCTCTTAACCATTACCGATGATGTGCGTATTGTGTTGGTAAAACTTGCAGACAGGCTTTATGTTATGCGAAACCTTGAAACTGAAGAAACAGAGGTACAAAAGCGCATAGCCAAAGAAGTATTTGACCTGTATGCCCCCATTGCCCATCGCTTAGGCCTGTATCATGTCAAAACTGAGCTGGAAGAGCTTGCTATGAAATTTACTAATCCGGACATGTACAATTACATAGAAAAAAAGCTACAAGACACTGCTTCAGCTCGAAACAAATTTATCAAAGAATTTATCGTACCGGTTAAAGCAATACTCGACCAAAACAACTTTGTATATGAAATAAAAAGCCGCACAAAATCTATTTTCTCGATATACAATAAAATGCGAAAGCAAAATATTGAATTTGAGGAAGTTTACGATTTATTTGCCATACGTATCATTTTAAAAAGTTCATTAGAAAATGAAAAGTCCGATTGCTGGAAAGTTTTTTCGTTAATTACCAGTATGTACCCGCATAACCCCGATAGAATGCGCGATTGGATTACTGTGCCTAAATCATCAGGATACGAATCCCTGCATGCCACGGTTATGACCGAACAGGGTAAATGGGTAGAAGTGCAAATCCGTACTCAAAGGATGGACGAGATAGCCGAAAAAGGATTTGCTGCACACTGGAAATATAAAGGTCAAAAAGCTGATGGGACAATTGACACCTGGATTAATAAAATCAGAGAAGCATTAGAATCTTCTGCATCTGACTCTGAATCTGCAATTGACAATCAAAAATTAAGCCTTTACTCTCAAGAAATATTTGTTTTTACTCCTAAAGGCGATTTGCGGACACTACCTAAAGGCGCCACAGTGCTGGATTTTGCTTATGAAATCCATACAAATGTAGGAAATACCTGTACCGGAGCTAAAATAAACGGCAAAAACGTTCCTATCCGCTATGAACTAAAGAATGGAGATAAAGTAGAAATTATTACTTCTAAAACCCAAACACCAAAAAATGATTGGATTGAATTTGCCGTAACAACAAAAGCACGTTCAAAAATCAAACTTGCCCTCAAAAACGAGCTTATCCTCCGTGCCGAAGCCGGAAAGGAAATATTCAGGCGCAGGCTGCGCAATTGGAAAATTGGGTTCAACGACGTGTTGGTTTCAAAATTGATGAAACATTTCAAAATTAAAACTGCCATTGACTTTTACTCCCTCATTGCAGATGAAAAAATTGAAATGACAGAAATAAAGAAAATCATCACAGCATCGGAAAAAACAGCTAATGAATCGCCAGAAAAAATTGACAACGCCCAATTAGACAAGATAATACCTTCTTTAGCCGTAAAAAGTGAAGAAGTATTAGAGATAGACAACAAAATCATCAACCATGTTGAATATAAACTGGCTAAGTGCTGCTCTCCTATTTTTGGGGATGATATTTTTGGCTTTATCACTATTAATGACGGCATTAAAATACACCGAGTCACTTGTCCTAATGCCAGGGACATGGTAAACCGTTTTGGATACCGCATTGTTAAAGCCCGTTGGTCCAATACAGATAATAACACCTTTTTTCAGGCAGCTTTGCGAGTTACAGGTAGCAACGAATTGGGCATTCTTTCAAAAATTACAGATATCATAGCAAAAGACCTGAAGGTAAACTTGCGCTCAATAAACGTTGATACTCAGGATGTTGTTTTTGAAGGGGTAATAAAACTTTTTGTTAAAGAAGTATCACACTTAGATATGCTGATACACAAACTCATGAAAGTTAATGGTGTTGATGTTGTACACCGTATAGAAGCTTGATTTTTACTTAATTTTTAAGGCCAAAATAAATAATTGTAGCCATCAGCATTTCATCTCCATCACTACATATTTCATAATTTACTTCACCATTACGTTTGTGAACAACCTGCACAAGTTCATGTGTTTCATCATAGACCAATTGGTATGCCCCCTTGGTCAGATGCGTCTTTGATGCTTCTATTAGTTTTGTAAACATGCTTACTTCCTGCATTTTGGGGATGCCTTATTTTACTGTAAAAGTATATCGTGCAAACCTTATTTACCTTTTAATATAACATTTGTTATCAACAACTTACATTATATTATTAACAATCCCGAAGGAATGAAATGGATAATCATAATACATCCACCGTCAATTCAAGTTTCATAGCTCTTGAACCTTTTACAAGAACCATAGCATCTTTAATTGGATTCTGGCAAATATAATCCACTAAAGCATTCGTATTTTCAAATGTTTTGAAGTTGACTTGTTTTGCAGTTTCTATGAAGGAATTACCAACAAGATATACCTCGCTGAATTTCATTTCTGAAAGTAAATTAACAATCTTTGTGTGTTCTTCTAAAGAATACTTGCCAAGCTCCTTCATCTCTCCAAGGATAACAATCTTCTTTTCTCTCTTCCCGGTTTTTAATATGGCAAAATTTCGTATAGCAGCTTCTACACTGACCGGATTTGCATTGTAATAATCACACAGCACAGTATTAAAGCTTTTTTCAACTATTTGCGAGCGGTTATTCTGCGGAACATATTCTGCTATAGCTTCACAGGCATCTGCAAATGCAACTCCCACATACATAGCAATTGTTATCGCTGCCAATATATTTTCAAGATTATAACTTCCTGTCAAATGAGTTTTAACAATGCGTTCACTACCCTTACAATATATTTTGCATACCAGTGTGGGGTTTACTTCTACAATTTCTCCATAAATTTCTGTTTTTGCAGCATCCCCAAAACCGATCTTTTGACAACTGACCTTTGCTACTTCCGATACAAGCAAAGGATTATTAGCATTGTAAAAAATTATACCATTTTCCTTGTTATTAAGGTACCGGTACATTTCTGTTTTAGCAGTAACCACCCCTTCAAATGAACCAAAACCTTCAAGATGGGCTTTGCCAATATTATTTATAATACCTAAGTCAGGCTCTGCAATACTGCATAATTGAGCAATTTCGCCAATGTGGTTAGCCCCCATCTCAATAATTGCCATCTCTGTATCAACTGGAACTGAAAGCAAAGTTAGAGGCACACCTATATGATTGTTTAAGTTGCCTTTAGTTGCAATTGTTTTAAATTTTTTGGACAAAGTTGCCAATGTAAGCTCTTTTGTAGTTGTTTTTCCGTTAGTTCCGGTAATGCCTATCACTTTTGTATTTAGATGCTTTCTATGATAATTAGCCAGTTCTTGTAAGGTATTCAACACATTTTCAACCAAAAAACATTTAGGATGGTTTACTTTAACATCATCAACCACAGCATATGCAGCTCCTTTGTCAAGTGCCTCAAATGCATACTTGTTTCCATCAAAAGACTCTCCCTTTAAAGCAAAAAAAATACTTTTAGGGATAATATTTCTTGAATCGGTAGAAATTAAGGGATATTGTTGATAAATTAAATATAAATCATTAATATTCATAAGTCTGTAATAAATCTCAATTGATTAAACTAAAAAGAAAAAGCCTTACACTCATTAGCGTAAGGCTTTTATATACTTAATTGATTTCATTAAAATCCTTTAGGGCTACCCACACGGGTCATAGCGCAACGGAACCCAATATCATCACGCGAATCTGTTTCATTAAGGAACCTGCGGGTTCCAGGAACAAGCCAGTATGCACGGTCTTTCCATGAACCTCCTTTGTAAACCCTTACATTGTCAGTAATAAGAGAAGACATATCACCTTGACCCTGAGCATACATTCGTGTAGAGCCGCCAGGATTTTGAGCAGATGTTGTCGATGTTGAAAAATCTAAGCTTGATTGAACATCACCATCGAGATAATTCCTATAATCAGCTTGTTTGTAATTCCTACGATTGGCAGCATTAGCCGGATCAACAGGTTTAAATTTTATACGGCCTAAACTGTCCTTTGGAGCTACGTTCCCATCATTATCTCTTTCCATTTCCATAAACACGTTACCACGGAAAGGCCTGAATTCATCATTGTCTTCCTGAGTAAGAGGCCTGTAAACGTCCATCACCCATTCACTAACATTACCAGCCATACAATAAAGCCCATAATCATTTGGCCAATATGACTTAACAGGAGCAGGAACATCAGCGTTATCATTAAGGTCTCCGGCTGTACCCATATAGTCCCCTCTGCCTCTTACAAAGTTAGCACGCATTTGTCCACGGCTTTTAGCATCGTCATTTCTTAACGTATGACCATTCCAAGGAAATAATCTGCGTTCGTAAATACGTTCATCAAAACTGTTACCAATAAGAGAAAATGCTGCAAACTCCCATTCAGCTTCTGTAGGAAGACGATATTTAGGCAATAACAAACCATCTTCAAGTGTAATTTTTCTTTCAACACCCATTGGCGAAAGTTTTGGATTCTCACCAGGAAGGCCATCATATTGCCCAACTAAATAAGCATCAGTATTAAAGTTTTCAGCACCAGATTGTTGTGGATCCATTTTTAAGTATCCGTTATCAATCATTATTTTTTCATTTACACGGTCTGAACGCCATGCACAATAGTCATTTGCCTGAATCCAGTTAACCCCTACAACAGGATACTGGTTATATGCAGGATGGCGAAAATAATATTCTACATAAGGTTCATTATATGCAAGTTTACTTCTCCAAACTAAAGTGTCAGGCAAAGCATTTTTGTAAACAGCAGGATACTCAGCGAACACTCTTTTTAACCAAAAAAGATACTCGCGATAGTCCACATTTCTAACTTCTGTTTCATCTAAGTAAAAAGAAGAAACAGAAACA
>Ga0116186_1000472_pt1 | contig 47950 bp, 51 predicted proteins | sample AD_JPNNA4_MetaG_FD_89806 | JGI IMG/M metagenome (GOLD analysis project Ga0116186, IMG submission 89806) | Active sludge microbial communities of municipal wastewater-treating anaerobic digesters from Japan - AD_JPNNA4_MetaG | ecosystem: Engineered > Bioreactor > Anaerobic > Digestate | place...
TGGGCGATTTTGTCAGGAAGTATGGTACTTTGGAGGCCCCAAATCTCTGGTAATATTCGAACTGGCAAATGACACTGGTGCATGATAATTAGGGGCACCTTTCTGAAAGTGGCGAAGTCAGGTATTCACATTAAGCACACGATACGGCTATTATCCCTGTATCTAAGGATTTGTGCCGAAAATCAACCCTGAAATTAAAAGAGAAATGGGCTCTTTGCTCTCTGGTATGGGGAGGATTCACGAACCATGTTCATTATAGGAGGGGGCTTTCTGCCCCTACGAATGGATACGATTCACTCTCACGCGCCGGGGCGTCCTGGGTGTCGATACTTCAAAACCGGCCCTCACTGCTTCTGTTCAATGTGTCTCTTTTATCCAGGTTCACATCCCGCTGGGATAATTGAATTTCCGGGCATTCTCTCTCAATAGCGCTGATTTTCAGGGTCTTTTTGAGAGATTCCCCACGACTATAATAAACTATATATTGCTATATGATAAGAAATAGAGAGAATACACGGGCGCAGCGTTGGAACGGGGCTCGTTTGCGCCGGGAGAACCCTATGCGAACACAGTATGGCCAGGAGGATGTCAACAAGTACCGGAAATTCAAGAAGGTGGATGGCGCGACCTACCGAAAAGTCAACCAGTTCCTGAGAAAGCGGACCTATGTCACTGCAAGGGAATGGGCCATTGCACGCCTCTGCACCGATTTCCGGACGCGGAGCGGCGCGGAGATGACCTTCATAGGGCAGCATTTACCCGAACTTGTCCCCTTCATGCAGGAATGTTATACTCCCCAGGCGGTGAACCAGGCCCGTAACTCGTTCAAGAAAAAGGTCTACAAGTCAGGGGCCACGTTCTTTTACGGGGCGATGTGCGGGTTCTTCACGAGCGAGGAACTTGACGACCTGCTCTTTGAGGCAAGCGAAGTTGCCCGGTTCCTCCTCGAGGTAGAGAAGACATCCCTTGATATCGACGAGGAGATCGAGATAGAGGACCGGATCACCGACGTGATGAGAAGCGTCGGAGAGGCAGCTGCAAAGATCCTCCACGCAAGGATGCAGGAGGAAGAAAAGGAGAGCGAGGAGCCGGTATCCGCCGATATGCCCCCGGGCGGGGATATCGCATGAGGGTGATCCACGTCGCAGGGGTCTCGGGATCCGGCAAGACCACTTTCATCAGGTCCCTCATCCCGATGCTCGGGCAAATGGGTCCCACCGCAGTCGTAAAACATCTCGGCCACCACAGCTACTCGCTCGAGGCCGGCAAGGATACCACTCTCTTCCTGGAGGAGGGTGCATCTGCCTCAGCAGGGGTTGACAAAGAGAAGGCAGTCGTGGTAGTCCGCGGGAATACCCTGAGAGAGATCTTCACGCTGATGTCATCGATTGGAACAGAGTACCTGCTGGTGGAAGGGTGGAAGACCCACCCACTGCCGAAAGTGCTTATCGGAGACCTGCCCGGTGCCACGGACGTGGTCCTCTCCAACCCTACCGCTGGTGAGGTCATCGACTCCCTTGAACTGTTTCCTCTATATTACTCCCCTGAAGGACTTGCGCGGAAAGTTCGGGGTGAGGACCCTGGGCGTGTGGTCCTGACCGGTCAATACCCTTCACCGTGCGACAGAGGCACCCCCGATTCAAGAAGAGAGTTTTATCTCCGGTTTTCACCCATCCTAAAGGAGATAGCAAGGGGTGCGGAATCCCGTCCCGGAGGAGCGCATACCATGGTGCACCTGCACCGGGGGCTCATCTTTGGGGGGGAGGATGTGATCCTCGTGGCTGTGGGTGCGCCGGCTCCCGCAGCCGCGCTGGAGGCATTCTCCTCCTGCCACAGGCACATGCTCTCCGCACTTGGCACCGGCAGCCCGCACAAGGGGTGAATATGGAAGAGAAGAAACTCGAGAAGAGACTCTTCGGAACAAACGGCGTGCGTGGTGTGGCAGGAAAGGACCTGACCCCTGCACTTGTACTCTCTATAGGAACCGCGCTCGGCTCCATGCGCCCTGGCACTATCGCCGTCGGCAGAGACACCCGGACCTCGGGACCCGCGCTGGCAAGCGCCCTGAAGGCAGGGCTTCTCTCGTCAGGGTGCGACGTGGTCGACCTCGGCGTCCTGCCAACACCGGCGCTCCAGTACCTCGTCCGGGACCACTTCGACGCCGGAGCGGTGGTCACCGCATCGCATAACCCTCCCGAGTACAACGGGATAAAGGTGGTGGAACCTGACGGCACCGAGATGGGAGACGAGCAGTGCATCGTGCTCGAAGACCATATCTTCAAGGGGACGGCCTATCACGCCGCCTGGGACCGTGTGGGCCGCGAGATTGCGGCGCCGTCTATGGTCGAGGAGTACGTGAAGGCGGTCGCAGGTACATTTCCGCCCGGAACGGGCGACGGGACACTGGTGGTGGCAGACCCCGGGTGCGGGGCTGCGGCCTTGACCACTCCCGATATCCTCACCCGAATGGGATGCAGGGTCTTCTCCCTCAACAGCCAGATGGACGGAACCTTCCCGGGCCGTCTGCCGGAACCTTCCCCAGAAGGGCTTGCACCTCTTGCTGACCTCGTGAAGGCAACAGGGGCAGATTTTGGTGTTGCCCACGACGGGGACGCGGACCGGGCAGTCTTCATCGACGACCGCGGGAGATTCGTCGAAGAAAATCGGCAATTCGGCCTTATCGCCGATTTTATATGCCGCACGCAGAAGGGAGTTGTGGTCACCCCTGTGAGCACGTCCCGGTTAATCGAGGTGATCGCACGCCGCCATGGGTCGAGGGTGATCTACACGGCGGTGGGCAGTATCTACGTGGCAAGGACCATGATCGGGCTCTCCAAGGAAGGCACCAGGGTTGCATTCGGAGGTGAAGGAAACGGCGGGCTGATATTCCCCGCGCACCAGTTCTGCAGGGACGGGGGTATGACCGCCGCAACGATGGTAGCCCTGCTCGCGGAAGCCCGGCAGCCACTTTCCGCGCTCATCGACGCGCTCCCGCAATTCTTCATGATAAAGGAGAAGTTTCGCGAAATGGATGCTTCGGGACTTATAAAACGCCTGATCGAGGCATTTTCAGGTGATTCGCTCGACCTGACCGACGGGATCCGCATCAACCGTGAAGACTCGTGGGCCCTGGTACGGCCTTCCGGGACAGAACCACTCGTGAGGGTGATGGTGGAGTCGCTCTCGGAGACCCGGGCAAGGGAGTTTTACGAAGAACTCATGGTGCACATCAGGCCCTGACCCAGGGGCCTGTCTTTTTCCTTTCCGGGGAGGCCGAACCCGCTGGAGGGGATTTTCGCGACTATTCCTCCCGTGTGAGAATAAAGTTCCCGAACCATTGGGCGTGGAGAGGGTGCTGTTCATCACACTTATACAGATAATTATGTGTCTTTTTTTCAAAAATAACGCGATAATGGGGTTTTATTTGGGTTAATCCGTCCAGGTTCATAAACCAGATAATGCGATATAATTGAGGGGCCGCGCCTCACGGGAATGCTGATAAGTACGCCCGTTGACAGATTTCTTTGTGTTAAATTTCGCGGGGATGAGAGGACCCGCGCGGATTCAACAAGTGAACATGAAGACCGTGGAGATCCGCATCTCCGGAAGAGTCCAGAAGGTGGGGATGCGTAACTGCGTGCGGCATATTGCCGGAACACTCAGTATCAGGGGTGATGTGATGAACCTGCCCGACGGGACCGTCAGGATACGGGCAACCGGAGACTCCCTCACCCTCGACAAGTTCATCTCTATGCTCTACGGGTGCCCGCGAGCCCTGATCAGGGATGTCGAGGTCATGGACATCCCATATACCCCGTTTCCGGACTTTGCTGTGGTCAGGGCAGAAGAGGGGACGGATTAGCGTCCCTCGCAGGAGAGGACGAGGTAATCCTCCTTTCTTATCAGTGCGTCCCGGAGCGCCATCACCTGCTCGTCGATAATGTCCTGGCGGATACGTTCCTGGAGCGCTTTCGTGAGCGCCTGAAGGAGTTCATCGCCGAGAATGCAGCGGGATGGGGTGCATTCGTAGTCCTCTTCTGCGAGTCCTCCCCGCGCAATGGCTGATACCGCGCTGTCCACCATCGCCGGTTTAAAGGGGTCAATTATGTCATAGACAAGGCCACCCTTGCCCTTGTGCAAAAAACCCATGTCCGGATCCAGGTGCGCCCCTATGGCCGTTACGCAGGCATTGCCAAAGAGAATGCCATATCCAAAGGAGAGCATAGTGTTTACCACATCCACGTGTGGGCGGGCAGTCCTGCGGCGGAAGCCGAGTTCAGGGGGAACGGTCCTTGCAAGAATCTCGTAATACATGTCCGAGACGAGGCGGTGGACCCGCCGGAGCTCTTCCATCCTGACCAGGAACTCGAGCTCGGCATAACTCTTCTCGAGGATCTCAAGCTCACCCTCGTAAAAAAGGGGTTCATCCTTATGTTCCTGGAGCCCGACAAGCGCCTGAATCCGGGAATGGACACTGCCTTTTGCGACCGCCAGGGCAAATGAATGGGAGAATGCCTTTGACTGCGCCTCCCTGACAACCTCGTCATAGCGGAATCCGAATGGCCGGAGGACCCCCAGAGGCTCACCGTCAGCTTCAAAAAAGGAGATGCAGGATCCCGATGCGAGCAGCCGAGAAATCACCGAGGTGTGAAGGGAATGGCCCCCCATCACCAGGAGGTGCCTCACCCTGGAAAGTGGCAACTCTTCAATTTTCCCGTTCTTCTGCACGATCAGGGCCCGCGGCGTTGCCTTAAGGTGGGCCCCGAATCCTGACACCAGATACCAGGGGACGGGGACGATGATTCACTGCTCCTTTTCCACCCTGTGCGAGGGGGTTTATCGATATACTCATTTCCAGGATTCTGCTACTTCAATGCATCGTCGACACGGGTGATCGCCGATGAGGGTAGGGGGAATCGCAGAAATCCTCGATCGCCATGCCATGACTTGACAATGTTTTTCATCCGCCGGTGCAAGATTCTATGAGAAGCCCACGTCGGATCTGCGCCCACGACAATTCCCTCCTCGTGGAGCAGAAGGAACAGGCTGGACTGGTGGCAGAATGAGAGCGATTAACGGAGTCCGAGAGGACCTGGGGACCCGAGACCATGTTCTGGGATGAGAAGACCGAGACCCTCCCAAAAAAAGACCTTGAGGAACTGCAGCTGAAACGTCTCAAGAAGACCGTTGCACAGGTCCAGAACGTGGAGTTTTACAGGAGGTTACTCCGGGAAGCCCAGGTAAGACCTGAAGATATCAGGACTCTTGCAGACATCGAGAAGATCCCCTTTACAAGGAAGCAGGACCTTCGTGACGGATACCCGTTCGGGTTTTTTGCCGTGCCCATCCACAAGGTAGTGCGCATCCACACCACTTCCGGGACAACCGGAAAACCGACTGTGGTGGGGTATACCCGGAAAGACCTTGAGACGTGGGCAGATCTGATTGCAAGGAACATGACGATGGTAGGGCTGACGGACCGGGACATCTTCCAGAACATGGTCAACTACGGGATGTTCACCGGGGGCCTGGGGTTCCACTATGGTGCCGAGAAAATCGGCATGACGGTGATCCCGAGCGCGACCGGGAACACCAGGAGACAGATCGAGATGATCCAGGATTTCGGGGTAACAGCGATCCACTGCACGCCCAGTTATGGAATGCACCTCGCAGAGGTTGCCGAAGAGACGGGCGCTCACCTGGAATCCCTCACCACAGGACTTTTTGGCGCGGAGCCATGGTCGGACGCGATGCGGGCAGAACTTGAGAAGAAGCTCGGGGTGACTGCATTTGACTCCTACGGCCTCTCGGAACTCTTCGGGCCCGGTGTGGCATTCGAATGCCCCGAACGGGATGGCCTGCACATATGGCACGACTGCTACCTAGTCGAGATCATCGATCCCCGGACCGGGGAGACGCTCGGCGACGGGGAGCGGGGCGAACTCGTGGTCACCCCGCTTGTCAAGGAGGCCATGCCACTTCTGCGCTACCGCACGGGTGACATCACTATGCGCTTCGAAGACGAATGCCTCTGCGGACGGGCAAAAAAGATTGCACGGATTACCGGGAGGAGTGACGATATGCTGGTCATAAGGGGTATTAATGTGTTTCCGTCGCAGATCGAGCACGTACTGCTGCGGATACCAGAGGTGGGGAACCATTTTATGGTATACGTTGACCGGGTCAACCACCTGGATGAGATGACGATCGACGTTGAGATCAACCGTGACTACTTCTCGGGCGAACTCCAGGACCTTGCCCGGATACAGAAGAAAGTGGTAAAGGAACTGCGGGACACGCTGGAGCTTCGCACCACCGTCAAGCTGGTGGAGCCTGGTTCCCTCCCACGGTTCGAGGGGAAGGCAAAACGGGTGATCGACCGCAGGGGTGAGATGTGATGAGGGCATGGGATCCCCGAATAGAAGAGATGCCGAAAGCCGATCTTGCGGCAATGCAATACCGGCTTCTCAAGACCCTCGTCTATCGACTTTACAGCTTCAGCCCTTTTTTCCACCGCCGCATGGAGGAGAGCAGGGTCCATCCCGACGATATCAGGTCACTTGAAGATATCAGGAAGCTCCCCTTCATGTACAAGCGCGACCTCCGGGACAACTACCCGGACGGGCTCTTTGTCTGCACACAGGACGACCTGGTGAGGTACCATGTGTCGTCCGGGACCACGGGTAAACCCACGGTCGTAGGATATACCGAGAGGGATCTTGAGAACTGGACCGCCTCTCTTGCACGGGGGCTTGTCTCCTGTGGACTCGGGAGGGGGGACGTCATCCAGGTCAGCTACGGATACGGCCTCTTCACCGGCGGGCTTGGACTGCACTACGGGGCGGAACGGATCGGCGCGACCGTGCTCCCGACAAGTGTCGGGAACACCGAGCGTCAGATCGAGCTGATGCAGGACCTCAAGGCTACCGCGATCGCATGCACTCCATCCTACCTCCTCCACATGGGAGAAGTTGCCGAGAAGATGGGGGTCAGCATCAAGGACGACACACTCCTGAAAGTGGGGATCCTTGGCGCTGAGCCCTGGTCGGAGAAAATGCGGCAACGGATCCAGGAGTGGCTCGGGATCCGTGCGTACGACATTTACGGCACCAGCGAGCTCTCAGGTCCGATGTTCTGCGAGTGCACCGAGCAGAAAGGGTTCCACGTCTGGGGTGACCTTGCCTACGTAGAGATCCTCGACCCCGAGACGCTTGAACCACTGCCTGCAGGTGAGCGGGGGGAGATGGTGATCACCATGCTGCAGAAGGAAGCGCTTCCCATGGTGAGGTACAGGATCGGGGACATCAGCGCAATCGACGACTCGGTTTGCGCGTGCGGGCGGACCCACCCGCGGGTGCAGCGAATCACCGGGAGGGTCGACGACATGCTGATCATCAGGGGGATCAACGTCTTCCCCTCGCAGATTGAGTATGCCCTGATGTCAATCCCGGAGGTAGGGCAGCACTTCCAGATCATAGTGGACAGGAAAGGCGCACTTGATGACATGCTCGTCCAGGTTGAAGTGAAGAAAGAAGCATTCTCGGACAAGATCACCGACCTGATGAGCATAAGGAAGAAGGTTGAGCACAAGCTCAAGAATATCCTCAACGTGGCAGTGAATGTCGAACTTGTCGAGCCAGGATCGCTGCCCAGGTTCGAGGGGAAGGCAAAGCGGGTGATCGACAGGAGGAAGATCTGATATGAAAGAGAACAAGTTCGTGATCAAGCAGATATCGGTATTCTCTGAGAACAAGCCTGGCCGGCTCGCGGCCATCGCCAGGGCGCTGCAGGAGGAGAAGATCAACATCATGGCATTCTCCATCGCCGAGGCAGATGGCTTTGGGGTGGTTCGGGCGCTCGTTGACAAGCCGAAGAAAGCACACGAGAAGCTTGGAAAGCTTGGATTCAACGTGGCATTCACCGATGTGATCGCAGTCCAGATGAAGGACGAGCCTGGCGGCCTCTACGAGACCGCACGGATCCTGGGAGAAGGGCAGATTAACATCGAGTATGCCTATGCATACTCGGGAAAAGAGGCCGCGGTCCTTATCCTGCGGGTTGACAACGTGGAGGCGGCGATTGCCGCGATCCAGAAGGGCGGAGGGACGCTCATCGAGAGCTCCCTCTTCCAGTAAACCCCCCCTCACTTCTTCTCCCACCTGACCAGCTCAGAGACTCGGGAAAGGGTGCTGCCTCTCCGGATCTCCTCCCTGACTCTCTCTTCGGTCTTCTTTACTTCCATCGCCCGGCGGGCAACCTCGAATGCCCGCTCCCGCGGGACCACCACCACCCCGCTCTCATCCCCGGCAACCCAGTCCCCGGGGCGCACCACCTGGCCGCCGCACCGGATCTCGGCATTGATCTCGCCAAATCCCTTGGGCTCGCCTGCATTCGGGACCACGGCACGGGAAAAGACGGGGAAGCCCAATCTCCGGATGTCGTCCACGTCCCGGACGGCTCCATCGATCACAATACCAGAGAGCCCGCGCTTCATCGCGCTCAGGGTGGCAAGCTCTCCCCAGCATGCCACATGCCTGGCACCCTGGTTGTCGATCACCAGCACGTCACCCGGAGCGGCCACATCGATTGCTTCGACCGGTTTGGCCCAGTCTCCCGCAAACCCCTGAACAGTCACGGCCTTTCCCGCTATCCTTGTGCCCCCGCAGATTGGAGATATCCCCTCCATGGCGCCCTTCCGGTGCATCGCATCAGAGATATTCGGAGTGGAGACGACGCGCAGGATATCGCGTATTGCCTGTTCCGGGGAGACATGCTCTTCGCGGGAGAGTGAGGGGTTATCGATTGCGTGCCTGATCGACCTGGCCGATGCTGCCACTTCGGCTGAACGGGTGATTGCCCCTCCTACAATGACCACATCCGCACCCCCCATGACTGCCTGCGGTGCCGTGGTTGCATCAAGGCCTCCCGCAGCGGCAACCATGACATTCACCGCGTCTCTCAAAGCGGTGAGCATCGAGAGAGAGCTCTTCCCGATCATCTGCTGGTCGATCCCGACATGGGCGTTGACGATATGCACTCCCATCTTCTCCAGTTCGCGGGCGCGTTCGACCGGGGAACGGACATTGATCAGGTCTGCCATCAGCTTCACGCCGTACAGGTCCGCGGCCCGGACCGCCTCGGCGATCACGGTGTCGTCCGCGTCGGCAAGGATGCAGACCACAGAGGCACCTGCCTTGGCAGCCATCTCCACCTCAAGCGTGCCCGTGTCTGCGATCTTCATGTCCGCCACGATCTCCCGGCCAGGGAAGAGAGCGCGGAGCTTCCTCACCGCTTCCATCCCCTCGCTCTTGATCAGCGGGGTTCCCGCCTCGATCCAATCGGCTCCCCCCTCCACCGCCTCCCGGGCAATCTGGACGGCCCGATCAAGTTCCGTGATGTCCAGGGCCACCTGGAGGATAGTCCGCTTCATAAGAGAGGTGTGGCACGCCATGGGCTAAATGGTTGCTGACCGAGGGCTGCGCCCCTCGACCCCCGGGCGACCTCTCGGTCGCCGCCCTTTATCAGTTTCTCCTATGCTGTATGGGTTCCGCTGCATACGCTGCCGCCCCTCCACACCCGGGTGATCTGCCATTCACCGCTCTTTATCCTTTTTACCAATGGAGAATGGTCGAATCCCCTCACCAAGCCCGCGCAATCGCGAAAGGAGTGAGGTTGTGTTTCATTTTTGATACAGTTTAAACCGATACCTGTGACCGGAGGGGGGAGAATCCCCCCTCCGGACCACCCCCAATACGCGATAGCGTGCAGGGAGAGTAAACTGGAAAGACCCGGATAATGACTGATATCTATCTCTTATCCTACCCCTTGTCGGTGACCATACCTATATATGGCTGGGCGAAGCCCCAAGAGCCTTATCGTTAGAGAGTGCGGCCTATTTCATCTTGGAACAGACTAGATTGGAACCCGTAACCGGATGGGGGAAAATCCCCCCTCAAGACCAAACCCCCAATACGCGATAGCGTGCAGAGTGAGTAAACTGGAAAACCTCTGATAATTACAGATCATCTCTGATTCTATCCTGTTTCGGGGCTGCTTAAGAGTGTGGGGAGAAACCCGAAAAGGTTCATCGGGGGTGAAGTACCGGTAGAGTTCGCCCGATGAACAGGGCATGCCCGGAACATAAGCGAGCACACCCCCGCAACAAAGGGCAATGTGCCTATTGCTGTTCCTTAAACTTCTCAAAGAAGGTAATGTTGTCCAGATCCTTCTTCTTCTGGATTGTGATTTCGGCCGGGAAACCAGCTGGGACGAGCGAAACGAGGGTATAGCCATCCGGGACGTCCAGAAGCTTCCTGACCGCCTCTGCATACTCCTTCTTCTCCCCCGCGACCCAGCAGCTCCCCACGCCATACGACTGGAGGGCGAGGATGATCGTCTCCGTGGCCGCGCAGCAGTCTTCGAGGTAGTATTTCGCCCCCTTCTCGCCAAACACCGCAATGCAGAGCGCAGCGCTTCTAATGAACTTCCCATGATCTGTGAGGTCCGCGATCTTCCCAAGGAGGGATTTCTCACGGACAATACCAAAGAGCCATGGCTGGAGGTTCATTGCCGTCGGGGCATGCCTCGCGCATTCGAGGACGTCCCTGATTATGTTCTCGTCCACAGGGTCGGGTTTATATTTGCGGACGCTATGGCGTGACTTGATAATCGTAGTGCCTACGTTCATGGAGATTCCATCTGCACATGAGGAAAAAAAGGTGTCTTCATTGGGCAGCCCCGGTTGTGAGAGTCAGGGTGATCTCTGATTCAGGACTGCTACCGTAAGTGCTGCAACAACTCCCAGGACTGCCAGATATCCCCCAAACCCGGGCATCGGGGTCGACGAAGGTGTGGGCTGCGGGGGAGTTCCGGTCTCCAGGACCGTTGGCGGTTCAGTGGATGCGGAGGGGGCAGGACTCGTCATTGTCGCCTCGACCGTTCCCGCAGTGATGGTGGGTTGCGGAGCAGTGGTCGCTGGAACGGGCGTCGTTCCGGTGATAAGGGGGTTTACCCTCTGGAGAAGGAACGAGACCTTCTCACTGATTGCCTTCCCGGCAGCAGGGTAATTGTCGGACATCCCGTTCGCGTCGCACCGGGCATACACAGTATACTCGCCAATCGGATACTCCGCGCTCCCTGTAGCCCATACCGGCCCCGTCTCGAATGGTGACGACGAGACGACCAGGTTCTCGAGTGAAAATCCCCCAAGAGAGGAGAATACGAGCGAGTCCGGCCCGTTCAGCCTGACCTTCAGTGGGGCACCGGGAGTTCCCGGCCGGTTGGCCATCACCCACAGGTTTGTCTCGATCCGAAATCCCACCGCATCTCCCTTGGGGATCCAGGATGCAGCCGGACTGACGACGAACCCTGATGAGTAGTCCACGACCCGGATCTCAATGTGTGGCTCCTCCAGGTAAAATGCGACTGTGTTGGAAGGCAGGAGGAACCATGGCCCGGTCTTCCCTGCAAAAGTGATCGGAGACGCGTAAAACGCGGTCGGGTCCGCGACTGTCACCTGCGCGGAGGGCACGTGCGAGACCTGCCCGCCCGTCCCATACCACGCAAGAGTGTCACCCTGCGTGGCACCCGTCGCGGTGATATCCAGGTTCTCCTCACCCACAAAGACAGTCCCTCCCATGGGTATGGCATTCTCCGCCGCGGAAAGCGGAACAATCACGATGAGAGTGGTGCAAAGGAAAAAGACCGCCGCAAGACTCAGTCTGCCTGTCGCCGATCGGTGCATACACAGGTGAGCACACCCGTCGTCATAAACCTTCTCAGGCAAAAAAATTAGGACAGCCCTTTCCTCACGTCCATGAAAACAAGCCCGTGACGGCGTTCCACATGTTGGAGAGGCCCTGGGTGATCAGCACGCCCGGGTCGATCCCAAGCACCGGGAAGATGAACATGAAGTAAAGGATGGTCCCAAGCGTGCTCCCCAGGTTGGCAAGCGCGGCAACGAGTACGACCCGGAAGAGTGGCACCTTCATCATCTGAGAGAAACTCTCGGCCTCGAATATCCGGCGGAAGTCTGCAGGAGCCGGTTTTCGTATCCTGGCCTCCACGATAGCCGCAAACCACCCTGCCGCGACCAGCGGGTTCAGAGCCGTGAACCAGGAGACGCCAAACCCGGTGAGCGCGGAGAGGGGATGGCCTCGGGCAGCGAGGGTAAATACCGCGGTCAGGACACCATGGACCAGCACCCAGTAGAGGAGGGCCATTCCCAGCACCTCGAGGCCGACACCCGAGAACGCGATCGCAAGGAGCAGGAAGAGGAAGAGCGCAGTCACCGCGACCCCGAAGATAAGGCCCCATGGCCTGGACTTCATCTCGGCCGTCAATTCCCCCAGGGGGGGCAGGGTCTCGGGTGCATCAAGGTATTTCATGACCCCCTGGACATGCCCCGCCCCGAGGACCGCGAGGACCCGGGAATGTCCTTCCATGAGGCCCGCGATGTGATGGGCAAGGTACGCATCCCTTTCATCAATGAGCGCCCTCGCACCATTCGGGGAGAACTTCCTGAACTCATCCATGGCCATGGTGAGCATGTCCTGCTCTTTCAGACTCTCCACATCGATCTCCTCGCCGTCGATGCTGACGACTGAGACTGCGAGCGCGTAGAGCATCTTCAGCTTCTCAAGGAACGAGAGCGATTTCCAGAACCTGCGGAGAGTGATATTGATATCACGGTCGACCAGGCCGATTGCAATCCCACGGGATTCCGCCTCCTCAATGGCGGCTTTCATCTCGGCGCCAGGTTCCACACCAAGGTCGAGCCCTATCCGGCGCTGGAGGTAGGCAAGGATCCACTGCACGAGGACCTGGGTGAAGTTTTTTGTCTCCAGGATGTCCTGCACCGACGGATCCCTTGCCTGTTTCCTGATCACGGCATAACGGGCAGGATCCAGTTCCACTGCAATGACATCAGGGGAGAACTCATCGATGGCCCTCCTGACCTCCTCGACACTCTTTGCCGAGACATGCGCGGTGCCCACGACACGGAGTTCGCCTTTCATATCCGCGTCACTCCCTCCCCGTCGACGACAAGGCACCCATTCTCCCGCGGAATCCCGATAGAGATTGCCCGGCGGATCTTCTCTCCTTCTTGCTCCTCTGCAGCCCGCCGCTCACGCAGGGCTCGGGCCAGGGCGCGTGCCTCCTCCCGGCCAATGGGACGCCCGAGCCCAGGGCAGGGAGACGTCAGCAGGTCCTCGCCGTCAAGCATGAACGGATATGTGCGGCATATCCACGGTCTTTCGGCATAGACCTGGCAGGACCCCTCTCGATAGAACATGCAGTCACCCGAAATCCGCCGGACCGCCCATCCGAATGTGACCTCTGTGCCGTCGCAAAGCTTCACGCGCTCGGGATAGGGCTCGGCACACTCTTCGGCACGCAGGTGGCAAAGGGAGGATATCCGGCGGATCTCGGCGGGTGAGACCATGACAAGGTTGTCGTCTCCTGCTCCCTGGCGGCAGCACTCCCCGCACCTGGTGCAGGAGAACCCGATCTCCCTGATGCGCGCAGTCAGTCGCTCCTCGTCCATGGATGCCCCGTATTCGTTCATGGTCACTCTTCCCTGCAGATTGCGTCAAAATTCTGGTAGACTCTGCGGCCGTCCCGCGTATGGCTGACCTCGGGGTGCCACTGAAGACCGTAAATACGAAGATCGGGCCTTGCGATTGCCTCGTGGGCACATATGGAAGACCGTGCAAGCAGCCGGAACCCTGGGGGAATCACCGCTACCTCGTCGGCATGTGAAGCCCACACCTGGAGCGTCGCCGGGTACCCCGCGAGGATCCCCCCCTCCTCGACCACGTCTACCTCCACGGGACCATACCCGCCTGACCTCCCCGGCTGCACCCTGCCCCCAAATTCTGTTGCAATGATGTGAAGGCCCAGACATATCCCGAGGACAGGGAGATCGAGGTGAAGGTACTGGGCAGCACACCCGCTTCGCCCGATATCCGGCCCGCCTCCAAGCACAATCCCCCGGCATGCCCCTGCCATCTCGTCCGGAGGGGTGGTGTTCGGGACCAGCCTTGCATTGATTTCAAGGTCCCGGAACATTCGAAGGATGAGGTGGTTGAACTGCCCGAAGTTGTTCACCACGTATATAGGGAGCATGATCTTCACAAGAATGGCTGCTTAAAGTTCAAAATGCCTCCGGCATTCTCATGGTGGCGGCGCGCAGCCGGGCGAGATGCCTTTGTCCCGCGTTCTCCATGACGGCTCTCTCGTGAGAGGTGCCGGGTTCCAGGAGTACCCGGAAGAGGGCCTTTCTGGGCGCATGTGACCCATGCAAGCCTCTGGTGCCTCCCTTGAGATTGGGTGCACAGTTCATTGGTAAGATGCGACTGTTTCAAAGATCTTCTCCCTGATTGCGGAGGGAGAGTGGCCAAGCAGGTATGCCATGAACATCGCCCCGCCTGCACCCATTCCCTCCTTGACTTCCCCTATGCAGTACCGCGCAAGGCCCGAGTGCCCGAGATCCCCGAATCCGGGATCAACGTATACCACTTCGGCCCCGATGTTGTGTGCAATCTCGGAAAAATTCGCGGACCTGTCATCCCTGACATAGACAGTCGTTGCGATCAGGGGGAGGGGAATGCCCATCGCCTTCATCACTGCCGCCACGGCAAGCATCTGGGTGCCCCCTGCCAGCACCATCTGACGGGTGCAGGTGCTTCCCAATCCTGCACACAGAGCGATCATCGGGTCCCCGCAGCACCTTATGAGATCAAGAGGTGATCGACCACTCTCCGCTTCGATCCTGCGGGCAACCGCGTCCCATACCTCTTCCTTCATCCTGACAGGGTTCTCGACGAAACTGGAGCTGACCCTCGCAGGGTACCCGAGCGAACGAAGGACACAGAGAGCCGTGGTGGTCCCCCCGGGGACACATTCGCCTACCACCAGCAGGTCGCACCACCGGGACAAAAATTCACCAAGTGAACGACCGGACTGGTAGAGCTCCCGTGCGAGTGGCACCGCGTCCATGAACCGGGGATCGTTCCCGGGCTCACCATACACATCCATGCACGGGACAGTAGGGCGGAAAGAGAGCCCGGCATTGATGAACAGGGCTCCTGTCCCGCAGAGTTCCATGATGGAGCGGGTAATTGACGCAGGAGTAGGACAGCCGGTAGGAGTGTCGGGCCTCGCCGGCATACTGGTGATCGAACCCCTCGCTATCAGTTCCGCATCGAGAATCGGAGTGAGCAGGGTCTTCTCCGGCGTGGGCCCGGCCCCCGAGATGCCCGGTACCACAGAGAGCATCGTATTTGCAAGGATGCTGCAGAATAGGGGGCGTTCTGCAGCGATACCTGGATCTTTCGAGAGGAATGCCATGCACGCACTCTTCCTAACCATCGGTACTGTGGATCCATCAACATAGCGCTTGACCAGAATGAGTGGCAACCCTGATAAACCCGGAAACGAGACCTGTGTGAGAAGAAGGATACCTGTCATGTTCGAGATCGGTGAACGGTTGCAACAGAAAGGAGCCGGGATGGAAGAGATTGTCGGCGCGGCAATGGAGCTCTATGTCCCCCACGGCGTCCCGGAAGGGGAGGCCCGGGAAATGATCAGGCGAATGATCGAGAAGTACATGGAGGACCCGAATGTCGCGTCCCTCCTCCTCGGTGCCATCCTGCTTGAAGACGAGCTCTACTGGAAACGCGCCAACTCGGAGATCAAGGACGACCCTGTCTTCCTCCTGTCTGACGAGATAATAGGGATGGCGATCGCCGAGTGCATCGGCGGTACCTACGCCCGCTTCGAGTTCACCCGTTACGACCAGAAAAAGCCCGGCATTCTTGGCTCACTCGGCCCTTTCCTCGACGATGCCGTGGCCGGCCTCATTGCCGGATGCACCTCCAGGTTTTACAGCGAATGCCACTGACCTCAGTCATCTCACTGCTCCAGTTCACCACGGTCCTCCCGCTCGGAAGAACCCGCGATTTCTCCACGTTTGCGAGGCGATCGTGGATTTACCCCATTGCGGGATATGTGGTGGGGGGAATTGCCGCTGCTGCGGTCTTCTTCATCGGCCAGCCGCTCATTGCCGGCGCCGTTGCCCTTGGGCTCCTCTACCTCCTGACCGGGTGCAACCACCTCGACGGCCTCATGGATTTTGGCGACGGGCTGATGGCGCATGGGGACAGGGAGAGGAGACTGAGGGCGCTTTCCGACCGGCAGATCGGCACAGGCGGGATGGCGATGGCAATTGTCATGTCGATTATCTCTTTCTCGTCGCTCGCGTCGGCCCCATGCCTCCCCTGTGCCATTGTAATCGCCGAGGTGGGTGGAAAATTTTCGATGGCGTTTCTCTCGACGTTCGGAAAACCCTTCCGTGAAGGGCTCCACTCGTCAATCCAGTCCCATTCAAAGCCATATTTCCCGGTCCTCGCCGCCATGCTGTGCACTCCGCTCGTGCTCCTCCCCATCGCCCCGATCTCCCTTGCAATGTCGGCCGTCCTGATGATCGCCTGCCCTGCTACCCTCCTCGCCGTCTCGAACAGGCTCTTTGGAGGAGTGAACGGGGACGTGACGGGGGCCAGCAACGAGATCACGAGGGCTGCGATCCTTGCCGTGCTCTGCCTGATCTAGCGATCTCGCCAGGACGCACACCTTTTTCCCATGCCGGACGCAGTGTACTGCATGCGCAGGGAGAATATCATTCACATGAAGGGAGGGGTGATCACTGAGAGAGACCCTGGTTACTGCACTATCCGTACCAGGATCCCCGCGGGGGTTGTGACGAGCGCAATGCTCAGGGGAATAGCGGATATCGCGGATTCATGCAGGGCGCCCCACATCCATCTTACCACCAGGCAGACAATCGAGATACCTCGGGTCGATCCCGGCCTGCTCGATGAGATCTCGCGCTCCCTCGCAGAGAACGGGACGCCTATAGGTTCCGAGAGGGACGAGGTCGTGAATATCACCGCCTGCCCGGGCATCGAGCGGTGCATATTTGCAAATATCGACTCGATCTCCCTTGCCAAAGAGATCGACGCCCGCCTCTTCGGGAGGGAGATGCCGGTCAAAGTCCGTATCGCCATTTCTGCATGCCCGAACGCATGCACCAGCCCAATGCTCAACGAGATCGGCATCACCGGCCGGATCCAGCCCATCAGGACTCCCGGAGTCTGCACCGGCTGCGGGACATGTGTGGAATTCTGCAAAGAAGAGGCCATCTCCATCAAGAAAGGGGTATCAGTCCTTGACCCCGCAAGATGCGTCCAGTGCGGTACCTGCATCCGGTCGTGCCCTTTCCACCTTCTCAAGTCATCTGGTGAGCACTTCCTCATCTCCGTCGGGGGCAGGAGAGGGAGGCACCCGATGGTCGGGAGGGAACTCATCACTGTGAACTCTCCTTCCGCGGCGGCCGATGTCGTCGAGAAGGTAGTGCAGTGGGTCTACCGACGCGCCTGGAGCGGGAGGCTCCTCTCCGAGCAGCTCGACGAGCTGCAGTTCGAGAAGTTCAGGGAAGAGATCACGAGCCAGATCCCCGCGTCGTCGGTCTTCGGCGCAGGAGGGGTGGATCAAAGCCTGTAGCGAGGCCGGAATCCCTGGTTCTTGTCATCTGCACATTCGATAGCGGACCCGTCCCGGACCAGCTGGTTGAACTGGAGGGCAGCGGTCATCAGCGCATCATCGGAGGCCGAACCCCTCCTCATTCCCTTTTGCACCTGCTCCTGGGGGGCGGGATACATGCGTGGACCGACCTTGATCCCCTTGCAGTGTTCGCAGAACGCACATCTTGTATAGACGGAGACCTCTCCTGTGGCGCATTCCACTGTGGCGCGGTTGCCGCTCGCATCCTTGGTCATCGAAAGGGTCTTCATATTTCCGGAAGGGGTTTTATCCCGTCACCGATATGATTCTGTCGATAATATCACGGTTTCCGTGAAAATCGCCCAGAATCAGGTCAGTCGAAACGATTAATATGGATCCCTTTCCAATATTTTATACTCGTATAAATGGGCTGAACTCTGACAGGCTCATTTTTATCGGAGGAATGACATGGCAGCTGAAAAGCCTCACATGAATCTGGCGGTTATCGGACACATCGACCATGGGAAGTCTACCACGGTCGGAAGGCTTATGTTCGAGACCGGGACCGTCCCCGCGCACATTATCGAGGGATACCGCAAGGAGGCCGAAGCCAAGGGCAAGGCCACGTTCGAGTTCGCATGGGTCATGGACAACCTGAAGGAAGAGCGTGAGAGGGGTATCACCATCGATATCGCCCACAAGCGTTTTGACACTCCCAAGTTCTACTTCACTGTCGTAGACTGCCCCGGGCACAGGGACTTCGTAAAGAACATGATCACCGGTGCCTCGCAGGCAGATGCGGCCATCCTGGTCGTTGCAGCCCCCGACGGGGTCATGGAGCAGACCAAGGAACACGTTTTCCTGGCAAGGACACTCGGGATCGGGCAGCTCATCGTTGCCATCAACAAGATGGACGCAGCAAAGTACGACCAGAAGCGCTTCGAAGAGATAAAAAAGGACCTCTCCGCCCTGATGCAGATGGTCGGCTACAAGCCTTCCGAGACGCTCTTCATCCCGATCAGCTCCCTCGCAGGTGCGAACATCTCCAAGAAGAGCTCTGACACTCCCTGGTATACCGGGCCGACTCTCCTTGAGGCACTCGATACCTTAAAAGAGCCCGAGAAACCGGTGGACAAGCCCCTGCGCCTGCCCATCCAGGACGTCTACAGCATCAGCGGGATCGGCACCGTGCCGGTCGGACGCGTCGAGACCGGCATCATGAAGAAGGGGATGAAGGTCTCCTTCATGCCAGCCAACAAGGAGGGCGAGATTAAGTCGATCGAGATGCACCACGAGGAGATCCCCCAGGCCCTGCCAGGCGACAACGTCGGCTTCAACGTGCGCGGTATCGCCAAGGGCGACCTCCGCCGCGGCGACGTCTGCGGACCCGTGGAGGCTCCCCCGACCGTTGCAGACGAATTTACCGCCCAGATCGTGGTGCTCCAGCACCCCAGCGCCATCACCGTGGGATATACCCCGGTCTTCCACTGCCACACCACCCAGACAGCCTGCACTTTCATCGAGCTGAAGAAGAAACTCGACCCGAGGACAGGACAGACCAAGGAGGAGAACCCCACCTTCATCAAGACCGGCGATGCGGCCATCGTCCAGGTAAAGCCGTCCAAGCCGATGGTGATTGAGAACGTGAAGGAGCTCCCCCAGCTGGGAAGGTTTGCGATCAGGGACATGGGATCGACCATTGCGGCGGGAATGTGCATCGCCATCACCCCGAAGCAGATGCGGTGAACCCGCATCCATTCATTTCAGGTGAGTACCCATGCAAAAAGCCAGAATACGCCTTACAGGGACAGATTTCAAGAAAGTTGAGATGGTATGCGATCGTATCCGCGAGATAGCGGAGCGCACAGGCGTGAATCTGGCTGGTCCGATTCCGCTTCCCACCAAGCGACTGGTCATCCCTATCCGAAAGAGCCCTGATGGAGAAGGCACTGCGACCTGGGACAGGTGGCAGATGCGCGTGCACAAGAGACTCATCGATATCGACGCAGACGAGCGGGCACTCCGCCAGCTGATGCGCACGCAGGTCCCAAAGGACATAGGTATCGAGATCGTCCTCGAAAGTTGAGGGGAGCGGTTTGACCGCAGCCGGTATTGCTCAGAGAATCCGGCCCCTCTTCTCCTTTCATACGTTATTTTTCCTGATACTCCTGGGAGGGTTTCTCCTCCGGTTCATCGCCCTTGACCTCAAGCTCCTCCACCACGACGAGGCAATACACGCCTGGTTTGCCTATGAACTGGTGACAAAGGGGGCCTACATGTACGACCCGATGTACCACGGGCCGCTCCTCTACTATGTGACGGCAGGGATGTTCTTTCTCTTCGGGCAGTCCGACCTGGTCGCCCGGCTCCTTCCCGCACTCTTCGGGACCGCCCTCATTCCCCTGGTATATGTGATTTACCGGTTGGGATACTTTGACCGCCGCCAGGCCCTCATCGCCGCGCTCTTCATTGCAATCTCCCCCGACCTGGTATATTTCTCCCGCTTCCTCCGCCACGATATCTTCCAGCTCTTCTTCTCGGTGCTGATACTGGTCGCACTGCTCGCGTACCTGGAGAAAGGGAAAGTGCAATATGCACTGATCGCCGGGCTCGCCATGGGGGGTGGGATGTGTCTCAAGGAGGACATGCCCCTCTTCCTGGTTATCCTCGCCGTCTTCGGTCTCTTTCTCCTCTGGAAGAGGCCGGTTCCCATCCCCCGCACGTGGATTCGTGATGCCATGCTCTCGGTCCTTCTCGCGGTGGGAATAATGGCCCTATTCTACTCCTCGTTCGGGGTACATCCCGAGATCCTCCTTACAGGGCTGGAAAAGGCATACACCCACTGGGCAGCCATGCACGGCATGTGCCGAATCTGCGGCCCTTGGTTCTTCTATATCCTGCTCTTCCTCCTCTACGAGGTGCCAATCTTTATCCTGGCTCTCTTTGGAATGATCCAGTTCGCCGACCGGCACAACCCGGTCCCTGGGTGGATAGCCCGTGCCCATGCGTTCCTCGCAACCAGGCGCCAGGCCGCAGGGGAAGAGCCCGTCACGGTTCCCCAATTGCCCTCTGTTCCTGCCACATGGAACAAGAAGGAGCTCTTCTTCCTCTTCTGCATCATCTGGTTCCTCGTGGCACTTGGCGCCTATGCCTACATCGGGGAGAAGGTCCCGTGGCTTATCCTCCACCAGCTCCTCCCCGCCATTTTTATCTCCGTCTACCTGATGGGAAAAAAGAAGATGGTCTTTGCACTGGCCGGGTGCGTCTTTCTCCTCCTGATGACCTGGCATGTCGCGTTCATCCCGGCAGATGTGAACGAGCCTATCGTGCAGGTGCAGAACTCAGAGGATATGCGCCTCGTGATGGCGCTGATTGATGTATCGGACTCCGTTGCGATAGCATCTGAGAACTACTGGCCTCTCCCCTGGTATTACCGGGGTGATGGTTGGTCACGGATGCACTTTTATGGAAAAATCGTGGACGAAGGGACCATATACAGCGTGAACCCTGACATGGTGATCACTCATGACCAGGCAAGTTTTGTCTCGCTTGCCGGGTACGAGAAGCATACGTTCAAGCTCTCCTACTGGTTCTCGATATATGATAACGAGAACAGGCTCCCCGAGTATTATATCAGGCGGGACGGCAAGATGGGGAGCATCAATATCGACGTCTTCACAAAACCCGGCCTCTACGACAAGGCAGGAATCAGCCTTCCCTTCACTCCCTATCCCACATTCACATGAGTGAAATTTTTCCGAACAAAAGGCGTGCCCGAAGGACGAAAGGATGCGAGCCCTCGCGGTGTTTTCCTTCCACAGACGGGTGAAAGACAAATAATGAGGCGCCCACACTATCGCAGTGGCGTTGATAGGCGAAGCCATCGATTAAGGAAAAGGGAGGGGTGCACACCCCCGGGCATATATGCGAAGTGGCCGGTAAGGCAGGCATTTCTCTTCAAGAAAAAGGGCTCTTCGCTATCTGGTGTGGGTAGGATTGGTGAACCGGACACATTTTGTGGGGGCTATCCGCCCCCACACCCCCACATGCAATGCACGCCGCCGCCCCTGAAGGGTGTACCGGGGGAGGTTCAGTGACCGGATTGATATGCAGATAACACCCTCGATTCAGTCTCCCCGCACAAAACAGCGAGGAGGGAGAAAAAGAGGACGATCAACAGGTACCGCTGAAGGGATGAACACCCCATATTCCCCTCCGAAAGACCCAGGGGGGTTGAGACCCGATACAAATTATCTTTCATGCATCTGAGAAAGGCACACATTATCCATTTGCAGAAGGAATTGGGAGTGATCCCGCGATAATTCAATAAAAACCAAAAAAAGAGCCTGATAAATGTGGCCTTAGCCCAACTCGTCCCATTTCCGGCGTCGGCGGAAGATGAGAAGCGCGATCACGGCGACCACCGCGATTACCGCCACTGCAATGACGATCACGATCCCCCCGGTGAGGACGCCGGCAAACATGGTACCCACTGCAGCGAAGGGATTTGCATCGAGCTGCTCCTTCAGCTTGAGTGCTTCGGCAAGAGCCTCGTCTGCCTTCACCCTTGCATCGTTTGTTTTGGATACTGCCTGGTCGTATTCTTTCCTCGAGAGTTCATCTTTTGCCGCGCTGACGAGGTTTGCAGCATTGTCATAGGCAAGGATGATCGGGGTAAGGCGGGGATCTGAACTCATGCTCCTGTTCACCCTGAAATCGGTGATGAGGGCATTCGCCTGCCCGATGACCGCGTCCACCTCATTGATGGTCTTTTGTATCCCCAGTTCCCTGGCAAGCACTTCTGCCTCGGCGATTGCAGCGTTGGCGGTGTTCAGCGACTGCTGGGCCTTTGAATAATCAGAGGCGGTTTCCGCGCTGTGGATAGCGGAACTGGCTTCAGAATATTTCTGCTCGACCGGAGAGACATCGACGCCTGATGCGATAAGCTGGTCAATCTGCCCCCTGAGCGCCGAGAGCGTGTTCTTGGCCTGGCTGATGGAGGTCCCTATCTGGGCAGGGTTGATCACCATCTTCTTCTTGACCACCTCGGAACTCGCGATCTTTGCACCCCTGCTGTCAAGCTCCCTCACCGCAATGACAATCTTCTCTTCAGAGCTGCTCACGGTGGGTGCGAGCCCCTCCATGGTCACTTTCATGGAGAGTTCACGCTTTGAAGGATAAGAGAGGAGCCAGCCGTTGATATTGATGTTCTGACCGACTTCAGTCTTGGATGGGTTATCGATCCCGTCCAGCACGATCGCATATGTCCAGCTGGGATTGGCCATTTCGCTTGCAAGCTGCAGGCTGTTCGCATCATCGAACGTATACCCTCCGCTGGGGGGGAAATTGATGATAAAGGTTGACCTGACCTGGGTCTGCCCTGAGACAAGGTCCGTTGAGGGCGTGATGGCAATGTTACCAACCGATATTGCTGCAACGCCCTGTACCACAAGACAGAAAAGGGCGATGAATGTCACACACTTCCAGTAGCTCCTCATGAATATCACTCAAACAATGGTTCAATCTCATCTTCAAAGGAGAGAGGCTTCTTCTCCTCGATCTTTGCCGCATCGTCCCTCGTGGAACGGGCAATCTCCATCAACTCTTTAATCCGCGGGGCATTTCCTACCGTGGCGAGCACCACAACCGCGGCGACAAAATTGCTGTTCACCGGGTAATCTCCACCCCGGACCTCGACTCCCGCGATGTTCTCTTCAACCCAGCTCTTGGCCTTCTCGATACCTTTCCGATCAAGTTCATCGGGTGGACCTGCGACCAGCACAAGCGCACGTTCAGTGCTGCTGAAATCACAGGGGAGCGTGAGCCGGCCGAGCATCGCCCTCCGGACCAGGGAGATCACTTTTGCCGTCCTGTCCTCTCCCAGGAGGACCTCTTCGGTCGCCTCTTTCTTCCGGAGTGACCCCTTGATCCCATCGAAAATTCCCCCCACGGTTTTCTTCGGTTTCTTCGTCACGACCTCGGTGATCGCATACCCGACAGAGGTGATTCCGCCACCCCTGAGAGTGTTGATGATCTCGCTTGAGTCTACCACCATCTCACCGATTCCGGCCGAACCCACCTCACCTGCCCGGAAGAGGACGCCAAACCTTCTGACGATCTCGTCGTTCAGCCGTGAAAATGCAGTTTTAATGCTCTCCCCTTCATTTTTCCAGGCGCTGTTGTCAAAGATGAACGTGTTGTCTGCTTCCTTAACGAGCGTCGCGAGGCTTCTTGCGGCATTGAACGAATAGAGCTTTCCTTCCTCGGGTGCGGGAAGAATGCCAAGAACGTAGACAGGTTCCCGGTAGATTTTCTTCAACGATCTCGTCAGCACCGGCGTGCCACCCGAACCCGTGCCCCCGCCGAGCCCCGCGACGATCATGAATGCATCAATGTCATGGGTCCCCCGCTTGTCAATAGCACTGATGATGCTGTCAATCTCGTCAAAGGTGACCTTTGCCCCCATGGCGTTGTCTGTACCCACGCCATGACCTTTGACAACGGTCTGCCCGATGAGAATGCGGTCTTTCATCTCGATATGCTTCAAACCCATCAGGTCGGTGCGAGCGGTATTGACGGCAATGCCCCGAAAGCTGTTCCGTCCAAGTTTCTTGTCCTGCTCCAGGAACATGTCCACGATCTTCCCGCCTGCCTGACCGAAACCGATGAAGAATATTCTCATGAAACCGACCTACCAGCCCACAAATTACGCAAGATGCTCAAATTGCCTCAATGGATATGGTTTCTTCCGGGAGTTCAAATACTTTCCTTCTTCCCCATCTGGTGCAAACTGAATTTAATTGCGATATTTGGAATCCGGAGCCTTTTTCATCCCCTTTTCCCAACCTATAATGAGCGCCGGACATGAGGATCTGCATCATTGGCGGAGGCCTGACAGGCCTTACTGCGGCCTATCATCTTGGGCGGAAACACGAAGTAGATCTCTACGAGAAGCGTAGCTGCCTAGGGGGATGTATTTCATCGTACGAGATCGGGGACTACCGCATCGAGGAGTTTTACCATCACTGTTTTGCGGGAGACTCCCGCCTCTTCTCACTCATGGATTCGCTCCGTATTGCAGACCGGCTGGAATGGCTGAGGGGAACCAGCGGGTACTATGCTGACGGTACAGTCTATCCCCTGAACTCGCCAGGAGAGATCCTTCGCTATCCCCTGCTGACCATCCCCGACAAGATACGGCTGGCACTCCTGACGATGCGTGCAAGGAAGATGGACTCAACTCCGCTGGATCGGATCACCGCCAGGGACTTTGTTGTCCGGGAGGTCGGAGAGCGTGTCTACCGTTCGTTCTTCGAGCCTCTCCTCACCAGCAAGTTCGGGGACAGGAGGGACGATATCTCTGCAGCATGGCTCGTCAGCCGTATCGCGATACGGTCCAACCGTGGCCTTTCCGGGGAGCGGCTTGGATACCTGAAGGGGGGGTTCTTCACATTGATCGAGGCACTCTCAGATGAGGTGGGGAGGCATTGCGTGATACGGCTCCAGGACCCGGCAACCTCGCTCTCGCGGGAGCCCTATGGATGGAGGGTGAACGGGCAGCGGTACGATGCGGTCATCTCCACCATCCCCCCTCACACCGTCCCCGGGGGAGTTCTTTCAGACCTCCCCGGGATCCCCTACCAGGGGGCAGCATGCATGCTCATTTCGCTGGACCATGACGTCACGTCCGGCATCTACTGGCTGAACATGAAAGACCCGGCCCCGTACGGGGCAGTCGTCGCCCAACCAACTTCGTTCCCCTCGAGCGCTACGGGGAGCACCTCGTGTACCTGGCTTCCTACTTCCAGGACACCCTCCCTCCAAGGAAAGACCAGGCGATGCTAGACGACTTCTGCCAGAGGTTCCATGTGCAGCCGGACCACATCCGGTGGCACAGGATGGCAGTCGAACAATCCGCGGGGCCTCTCTATTCTACCGGATTCCGCGAACGTGTCCTGCCGTACCAGGAGAAAGGCCTCTTTTTGGCCGGGATGTTCTCAAGGCCAAACTATCCCGAGCGAAGCATGGAGGGGGCCGTGTGCGCCGGGGAAGAGGTCGCCGCCCTGCTCACCCGGGAGGAAAGGGCCTGACATGGAGGGCACGGAAGTCACTGCTGTCATCCCCGTGTACAATGACAGGGAGAGCCTTCGGACAGCGATACCCAGGTCAATCGAGGCTCTGAAGGATATCGACCCGGGTTTCGAACTCATTGTCGCTGAAGACGGGAGCACTGATGGAAGCGCGGATGAGGTCATGGCATGGGAACAGCGGGACTCCCGCATCAGGCTCCTTCACAGCGATACACGGCTGGGCAGGGGCAGGGCCCTCACCAGGGCATTTGGCGAGGCCCGGGGACGCATCGTCTGCTATTACGACGTGGATCTTGCCACAGATATCTCCCACCTCCCCGAGTTGATCGTGGCCATCCGTGAGGGGGCCGATATCGCTACCGGCTCCCGGCTCCTGCCCGGGAGCACGATCCAGAGGAGCGGCGGTCGCGAGCTCGCAAGCCGTGGGTACAACTTCATGGTGCGCACAATTCTCGGGAGCCGGCTCTATGACCACCAGTGCGGGTTCAAGGCATTCCGGAAGGACCGTCTCATGCGTCTCCTCCCATCTGTCCGGGATCCCCACTGGTTCTGGGATACCGAGGTGCTGATTCGATCACAGCGGAGAGGGTACCGGGTCGTCGAGTTCCCGGTCCGCTGGAGAGAAGGATCCGGGACGACGGTGAGGAAGAACGACGTCTTCCGGATGGGAAAGGCGGTTCTTGGGTTATGGTGGCAACTGCATGTGGAGAAAGATTAGCACCATCATCGTCTCTACCGCGATTGCCGTGGGGATCATCGCGTTCATGCTCTTTCGCATATGGGACGACCTCATTGTCGCCCTCGGGCATGCCGTATGGTATTACCTGCTCCTTGCCTCGATCGTATGCCTCGGCGCCTGGTGGGTGAGAGGTATTCGATACAGGAGTATCCTCTCCTCCCTCGGGGTTCTTGTCGGAGTGAACTTCTCTACGGGGTGCATCTTCGTATCGCAGACCGCAAACCTCATCGTGCCCGCACGGCTCGGCGACCTGGTCAGGATCTTCATTCTCGGGCACGAGAAGCACGCCCCTGTCTCGAAGGGGATCTCGTCCCTCGTCGTGGAGCGGGTGTTTGATATCGTGACAGTTGCCCTCCTCGGGGCCATATCCCTCCTTTTTGTCCTGGACGTCCCCGACTGGTTCTATACCCTCATCCTGCTTCCCCTCGCAGCCGGGGCAGTATTCTTCGCGGTCCTCCTCTTTGCCGGGAAGTACACATCGGAAAACAGGATCATCCGGACCCTGCTCACCATCATGGAGCAGATAAAGGAGGCGTCTCTTTCCGTCAGGGCAGTGATCTTTCTTTCCGGCAGTTCCATCCTCATATGGCTGATGGACGTAATGGTGTGCATCTTTGTCGTCATGATGTTCCAGGAAGTGATACCCTTCGCAGTGGTGGTCCTCGCAATCGTGGTGGGAAACCTCGTGAAGGCAGTCCCCCTCACCCCCGGCGGGGTTGGGACATACGAGCTGGCCCTTGCCCTCACCTTCACGCTTGCGGGAGTCCCTGCCGCGGAGGCGGCGATGATCGCAGTCGTCGATCACCTGGTCAAGAACCTCATCACGCTCGGCGGTGGGATCGCCTCTATCTATTATTTTGGCGGCTGGGTCCTCGAAAGCATAAAGAGCGCCTTCGAGAAGCGATTTGGGGGGATAAAACCTGGCGGGGTATGAATTCCAGGTACTGGCAGTCATCTCCTGGCTGATCCTGCTCTTCTTCCTCCACCTTGCCCTCTGGCCGTTCCTGAAAGGTTCATTCCGCGAGTTCGCCTACCCCGTCTCTTTCCCGGCATCCGTCCTTGCCTTCTCTCTCCTCTCCTGGTATTGCGGGCTCCTTCGCCTCCCGATAGTTGTCGCACTCGTCCCCTTCGCAGTTCTCTTTCTGCGGGCCGCATGGAAAGGCGAATACTCGAGGAATGCATTCGATGGCCAGGGGGTGTGGGTGTTCCTCTTCCTGCTCTTCTTCTTTGCGATGGTGAGCGTGAGGTTTGTCAACCCGAGCATCTCGTATGCGGAGAAGTTCATGGACCATGCGTTTCTCGCCTCTATCATGCGGGTGCCGATCGTTCCCCCGCTTGACCCGTGGTTCCTGGGAGGATACCTGGATGTCTACTATTACTTCGGATACTGGATGATCGGTGCGCTGGGAATCGTGAGCGGGGTGCCTTCGTATATCACCTTTAACCTGGCACTGCCGACTGTGCTCGGGCTCTCTGCGATGATGATGTACGCGCTGGGACGCCTTCTCGCGCGACGGTTTGCATACCTCACCCTTGCCACATTTCTTGTCGCAAACCCGTCTTTTCTCTGGCAGATCATGCAGGGGAAGAGCCTGGGGACTGTCTTCTGGGACAGCACGCGGACCATTCCCGACACAATCAACGAGTATCCCCTCTTCTCATTCCTGTGGGGAGACGTACATCCCCATGTGATTGGGATCTTCAACCAGGTGCTCTTCCTCTTCATCCTCGTCTATGCCTTGACCCGTTGGCAATCGCTCAGGCCGCGGGAACGCCTTTCAGTCATTCTCATTGCGGCGATCAGCCTCGGTGCAATGCCGCTCATCAACACCTGGGACGTTCTCGTCTATGCCCCTGTAACTGTCCTCATAGGTCTCGTGATATGGTACAAAGGGGGAACGCCATCTCCTCCCCCAGGAGCCGGGAACCTTGAAATCCTCCGATTGGCAACAAAGAGGGCAGTATCAGGAGTTTTTGGACTCCTGGGGGTGAACAAAGGAGAAAAAGAGAGGGGGGGTGCCGATGCCCTGCAAAAGATTTTGGGACACCCTGCTGCATTCCTCTTCCTCGTCCCGGTTGTCTCGGTCCTCCTCTACCTCCCTTTTTATTTCCAGATGAACACCCGGGGCATCCAGGGGGTGGGCTTTGTTCATACCCCGACCACCCCCGCGGATTTCCTCCTTGTCCACGGAATTTTCCTTGTCATCATGGTCCTCTACCTGTACCGGGATATTTGGAAGCGGCCCCTTCTCCTTCTCGTCCCTCTTGTTGTCTGGCTTTCCGGGCATGGCGCAGCCGCTCTCGCCGCCATCCCGCTTGTCTATCTCCTTTGCAGGCGGACGAGAACCCCATCGGAAGTGCTTGCAATTCTCGGACTCTCCATCGTCATCATGTGCGAAGGAGTCTACCTTATCGATAACATGGGGGAGACCTACTACCGGATGAACACCATCTTCAAGTTCTATATCTCTGCCTGGCTGCTGATGGGTGCATCCTCGTTTGCGATGCTCGCAGAGATGATTGAACGGCGGGTTGGCGTGATCCGATCTCCGGTATGGCTCGGCAGGGCGGCACTGGCTGTAGTGGCAGTCTTTCTTCTGGTCACTCCTCTTGTCCTCCCCCTCGACTCCCCATACAGGGGCGCCACGCTGGACGGCCTTGACTACGTGAAATCAGCCTATCCTGGCGATGCGGAAGCGGTCGCATTCCTTCGGGCGCTCCCCGGTGTTCACGGCATCGTCGAAGCAATAGGGGGGGATTACACCTACTATTCCCGGATCTCATCCTTTACTGGGATCCCCGCCGTACTGGGATGGTCGTTCCATGAGTTCATGTGGCGCGATGATACAGACGGGTGGTATGGGAGACGGATTGAGGACGTCAGGACCATGTACGAGCGTCCTGACCGCACTGAATCCCTGATGCGGGCGTACAATGCAACCCACATTTACGTGGGGGACCTCGAGCGGGAACAGTATGCCGTCAGGGTACACGAAGCCGGGCTATTTCCGGTGTACGACCGCGGAGGGGTCCAGATTTTCGCCCTTCCCAGCTGATTTCCGGCCTGAAATCCGGTGGAAAACCGCGATCTTCCAAACCTTTATGTCTGCATCTGTCGAAATGATATGGCTACATCGTCGTCACTGACTGATGAGTGATGAGGGAGATTTACGCTACTCCTGAATGAGGTGAGTTATGGCAAAGACATACGTGAAATTCCAGGTTTCTGAAGAGATTCAGAACAAGGCCCTCGAAGCCCTGGAGGTCGCCAGGGACACAGGGAAGATCAAGAAGGGGTCAAACGAGGCGACGAAGGCAATTGAGCGCAGTATCGCCTCGCTTGTACTGATCGGAGCCGATGTGGAGCCGGAAGAGATTGTCATGCACCTTCCGCCGCTCTGCGAGGAGAAGAAGATCCCTTTCATCTTCATCAACAAGCAGAACGACATCGGCACTGCCAGCGGGCTGGACGTGGGATCTGCTGCTGCCGCCATCGTCAAGCCCGGGAAAGCCAAGGAAATGATCGACGAGATCGCAAAACAGGTCGCCGATCTGAGAGCGTGAGCGGGCCATGGCAGACGAAGGAACTCCCGCAGAGGTGATCGAAGTGATCGGCTCCACTGGAATGCATGGAGAGGCCATGCAGGTGAAGTGCAGGATCCTCGACGGCAACAACAAGGGCCGGATCATCACCCGCAACACGGTCGGACCCATCCGCGAGGGGGACGTGCTGATGCTGCTGGAGACCGAGCGCGAGGCCAAGAAGCTCTCCCGGCGGTGAAGAGATCATGGTCGAACAGAGAACCTGCAGTTTCTGCGGGGACGCAATCGAGCCGGGGACCGGCAAGATGTTCGTCCGGAAGGACGGCACGGTCTATTACTTCTGCAGCACCAAGTGCCAGAACAACCACAGGCTTGGCCGGGCCTCCCGGAGAGTGCCATGGACCCAGGCCGGAAGAAAGGCGATGGGGAAGGAGTGAACCTTTCCATGGACCGCACCTTCGTCATGGTCAAGCCTGACGGCGTAGCCAGGGGGCTTATCGGCGAAGTGATCACACGCCTTGAGCAGAAGGGCCTGAAGCTCGTTGCGGCACGCCTCGAGAGACTGCCCGAGAAGAGAGTCATGGAACAGTACAGGGAGCACCTGGAGAAGCCGTTCTTCCCCTCCCTTCGCCACTACATAGAGAGCGGTCCCTGCTTCCTGATGGTCTGGGAAGGCAGGGATGCCGCGGCAGTGGTCCGGCGCATCGTCGGCGCGACGAACCCGGCGGAGGCTGCCCCCGGGACCATCCGGGGGGACCTTGCGGTGGACATCGGGAGGAACGTGATCCACGCGTCCGACTCCCCTGCGAGCGCTTCCCGCGAGATCGCCATCCACTTCCCCGCAACGGAGATTGTCTCCTATAAGCGTGTGGATGAAACGGTACTCTACGAGTGACCCATCCTTTTTTTCCCCACTTGCATATTATCAAGAGTTTTTCATCCTTTGATCCTGTGAAGCCCTTCTTTTCTGAATGTTGCAACCCGGCCTCCATTTCACACGCACTTTCATGACCTTTTCTGGATGAGATTGATACTTCAGACGCAGGCCTGTTTCTGATATCCGAACCGCACTCCCGCACGATAACGCTCTTTTGATTGATGCCCTGCCTACTTAAGCAGCCTTTAAGCGCGATATGGCCAGTGCTGGAGAAAGGATGAGAGATTATATTGCTGTGTAAATACCCTGTCCACACGTTACCGCGGACCGGAGGATGGTCTGGGGAGGGGATTCTTCCCCTCCCACCGGTGAAAAACAAAAAAGCGGCGATCGGGAGGTCGTCCTGTAGTCGAGGGGCGGCAGCCATCCTTGGAACACCAGAAATATCAAAATATCCCTGCCTCCCACACCAATGGTATGAAGCTCTTCTGCGCCCAGGTCGCAAGCGTCTGGGAGGACCCGGAGGCTACCCTGGAGAAGGTGGAGCCATGCATCGCCAGGGCATCGCGGGCCGGCGGCGACCTCATCTGTTTCCCCGAGCAGTTCGCCACCGGATGGGACCCGGAGTCGACCCTGCACGTGCAGGGGATCGATGGCCCTGTCACACGGAAACTGCGTTCGCTCGCCGAAGAGTATTCTATCGCAATCCTTGGCTCAATCCGCGAAGAGAGCGGGGCAAAACCGAGGAATACGTGCATGGTGATCTCCTCTGGGGGGGAGATTCTCTCCACCTACTCCAAGTGCCACCTCTTTTCCCCTGCATCCGAGGACATGTATTACAGCCGGGGAGACGACATTGCCACATTCTCTCTTGGCGGGGTGGAGTGTGGGCTTGCCATTTGCTATGACCTCCGTTTCACCTCCCTCTTTCGGCTGTACGCAGATGCGGGTGTCCACGCGGTACTGGTACCTGCGGCCTGGCCGGAAGCCCGGCTCCAGCACTGGGAACTCTTCATTCGGGCCCGTGCGCTCGAATACCAGGTCTACGTCGCAGGAATCAATACTACCGGGATCACGCCGGTCGACGTGTACGGCGGCGGCTCCATGGTAGCGGACCCGACCGGTGGTCTCCTCGTTCGCGCCGGGCAGGACATTTCGCTCATCTCATGCGAACTTGACCGGGAATACGTCGAGAGGGTAAGGGCTGCGCTCCCTGTCGCAAGGGACAGGCGCGATGACCTCGGGCCATCTCATGAAAAAAAGCCAGGGGAGCGGTAAGAAACCTGCGAGTCGTCCTGCTGCCTGGAAAGACTGGATCCATTCTCTCCGGAGGGTTGAATTGTGGCACGAGACCGGCGTCTCTTCTTTTCCCGGGCACCTCCTTTTTCCCCTCTGGACGCACAATGTATATTATGTACCGTCTCGTGTGCGTTGAATGCGGGGAGTCGTTTCCGCCTGCCGAGATATTATACCAGTGCACGCGTTGCGGCCACCTGCTGGCGGTGGAATACGATCTCGAGACCATTGGCGTCGACGTGGCTGTTTGGAAAAGGCGGCCGCTTTCCGTCTGGCGATACCGGGAGATCCTTCCGGTCTCCATTGAGCCGGTCTCGCTCCAGGAAGGAGGGACGCCCCTCTACCACCTCTCACGCATCGGAGAGGAGATCGGAGTCCCCCACCTCTATGCCAAGCACGAGGGAATGAACCCCACCGGTTCGTTCAAGGACCGCGGCATGACAGTCGGGGTGAGCATGGCGCTGCAGCTTGGCAGGACTTCCGTTGCCTGCGCGAGCACCGGCAACACTTCTGCGAGTCTCGCTGCCTATGCCGCAAAGGCCGGCATCCCTGCTGTCGTCCTCCTGCCGGCCGGAAAAGTAGCCCTCGGAAAGGTGGCTCAGGCCCTGATGCACGGTGCACGGGTCCTCTCGATCCGCGGAAACTTCGACAAGGCACTTGAGATGGTGCACGAGCTCTGCCTCTCCCATGGTCTCTATCTCCTCAACTCTGTCAACCCTTTTCGCCTGGAAGGACAGAAGACGATCGGGTTCGAGGCACTTGACCAGCTGGGAGAAGTTCCTGACCGCATGGTGCTGCCGGTCGGGAACGCCGGAAACATCTCGGCAGTCTACAAGGGCTTCACCGAACTTACGACGCTCGGGATAATGGACAGAATCCCGATGATGACCGGGATCCAGGCATCCGGATCGAGCCCTGTTGTCAGGGCCATACACGAGGGACTGCCCGAGGTGATCTCCGAGACAAATCCCGAGACAGTCGCGACCGCCATCCGGATAGGCGCACCCGTCAATGCCGAGAAGGCACTTGCAGCGATCCGGAAGACCGGTGGGACCGCCGAGTCCGTGACCGATGGGGAGATCCTGTCCATGCAGCGCGACCTCGCACGAAAGGAGGGGATCGGGGTTGAGCCTGCATCTGCGGCTTCGGTTGCCGGAGTGAAGAGACTGCGCGAGATGGGCGCAATCGACCGAGACGAGAAGATTGTATGCGTAGTGACCGGGCACCTGCTGAAAGACCCGGAGACGGTGATCAGGCAATGCGAGCCTCCCATGGAGATCGATGCAGACCTGCCCTCGTTACTCTCTGCATTGCAACGCTCCTGACAATTGCACCGGCTTCGGGGCTTGGGGCAGAGTACTGGATCGCCCAGAACGGGACTTCGTATCGCGCAGCACTTGATCTCGTTGACGCAGAACGTTTCGAGTTCTACGAGACGGGGATGTTTGGCGAGCGCACTCCCCTGAGAGCATCGGAGGTGATGCTTTCGGGCGACTGTGATCCCTGCCGGTTTGAGTGGAGCGGGAATACTGCCATCATATTCGAGAGGGGAAATTATTCTCTTTCATTCCAGGGACCGCTGCGTGACAATCACTTTCACGCCACGTTTGAGGCTCCCCGGCAGGTCAGCGTCTTTCTCCCCCCTGGCCTCGATGTACGGAACCCAGCCCTCGGGATGATCAGCCAGGGGGGGATCGTCCTCGATTCCCCCGAAGGGGGGATCACCGTCGCCTGGAATTCCACCCGGACTGCTGAGATCCGGTTCTATGACAAGGGCCGGGAGAACCTGCTGTATATCTTCGCCAATTTCTGGATCATCATCGCAGTGGTAATGCTCGTCCCGTTCCTTCTCAGCATGAGGAAGAGGGAATAGGATAGGGATATGCCATTGGACCATCTGACCCTGCAATAAACCTCCTCTTCCCTACCTGGAAATCTACCGCGGTGAGGATGACCAGGGAAAAAAAAGAGCGGGCAAGTTACTTCTTCAACTTGATATCAATCCCGAAACGCTCCGCGTTCCGGTCGGCAACCGCCTGTATCTTTGCGATCTCTGTCTCGTTTAGTTTCGGTTTGAAGAGGTGGCGGAACCTGCGCTGCTCCTTGAGATACACCTCCACCGGCTTTCTTACCACCTTCTTCACCCTTGTCACCTTCCCATCCTCCATCTCGTAGTTGACCCAGAGCCCTGTCTCGATGGCGAGTTTGCCGATGGTCATGGTCTTCTCACCCTCGAATCCCCACCCCGTACAGCAAGGGGCATGGACCTGCAGGTAGCAGGGCCCTTCCGTTGCAATGGCTTTTTCGACCTTCTTCTTCAGGTCTGGAAGATAGGCGACAGACGCCGTCGCCACGTAGGGTGCGCCATGTGCTGCGAGTATCATGGGAAGGTCCTTCTTCGGGCGGCGGTTCCCCGTTGAGCATTTTCCTGCCGGACTCGTCGTGGTGCTCGCATCGTACGGGGTCGCACCCGACCGCTGGATGCCGGTGTTCATGTAGGCCTCATTGTCGTAGCAGATGTACACGAAGTCATGGCCCCGCTCGAATGCACCCGAGAGGCAGAGGATACCGATGTCAAAGGTGGCACCGTCACCGCCGAGCGCGATCACCTTCTCTTTCCTGCCCTGTTTCTTCAGGGAGGCCACTATCCCGGATGCAACCGCCGAGTTGTTCTCGAAGAGCGAGTGGATCCAGGGGACCTTCCACGCGGTCTCGGGGTATGGGGTAGAGAAGACCTCCATGCATCCCGTTGCTGAGACAATGATGGTGTCCTTTCCGGCGGCGTCAAGGATGGTCCTCGCGGCCATGGCAGCCGCGCAGCCACCGCATGCCCTGTGCCCGTACTCGAAGAGCCCGCACGATTCTCCCGTCATGACACCAACTCCTGGCGGAGACCATGGAAGAGGTCTCCTTTGCCCTGTCCTGCCATGTCCACCACGGCCCTTATATCCTTTTTCCGCACGTCCCTTCCTCCAAGAGCGATGATGTAGTCGAGTACGGGCACCTGCTGCCCGTAGAGCGCATCCCTGACTTCGAGAGCGACCGCCCCCTTGGTACCAAGCGAGATGTTCTTGTCGAGCACCGCGACGCAATTCACCCCGGAGAGCGCCGATCTCACCTCTTTATTGGGGAACGGCCTGAAACTGCGGAGACGAAGGAGTCCGACTTTCTTTCCATCCTTTCGCATCTCGTCGATCGCATCCTTGACAGTCCCGCATATCGATCCCATGGCCACGATCGCACAGTCCGCGTCGTCGAGACGGTATGATTCGACGAGGTTGCTGTAATCCCTTCCGAACATCTCCCCAAACTCCCTTCCTGCCATTGCGATCGTCTTTGCAGCCCCCTTCACCGCCTGGTCGATCTGGTAGCGGAACTCCATGTAGTAGTCAGGGGAGGCAAAGAGGCCGAATGAGATTGGGTCTGTGCTGTCCAGGCGCTGGACGGGAGTGTACCGCGGGAGGTAGCTGTCCGCCTGCTCCTGCGTGAGCATGTCGACCGGTTCGTAGGTATGGGAGAGGATGAACCCGTCGAAGCATACGAACGCGGGAAGGAGGACGTTTCTGTCCTCGGCGACTTTATATGCCAGGTAGTGGAGATCGGCCGCTTCCTGGTTGTCCTCTGCATAGAACTGGAGCCAACCGGAGTCCCGCAGGGAAATGGAGTCCTGCTGGTCGTTCCAGATAGAGAGAGGAGCACCCAGCGCCCTGTTGACGATGGACATCACGACAGGCATACGCATCCCCGCACAGTTGAAGCATACCTCGAACATCAGGGCCAGCCCCTGCGACGTGGTGGCAGAGTAGACCCTCGAGCCGGCCGCACTTGCCCCGAGGCACGCGGAGAGGGCTGAGAACTCGCTCTCTACCGTGATGTACTCGGCGTCAAGGTGGCAGTTGGCGACCATCTCTGCCAGTGCCTCCACGATGTGGGTCTGCGGGGTGATGGGATATGCCGCGATGACCTCAGGGCGGCAGTGCTTTACTGAGTGGGCCACCGCGTGCGACCCTTCCATGAACTCCATCATCTTACTTCTCCTCCTTCTTCATCTCGATGGCCTGGCCCGGGCACTCCTCGGCACAGATTCCGCACCCTTTGCAGTAGTCGTAGTCAGGGACAGGCTGGCCCTCACCGTCCTCCGCGATGCAGCCCTCTGGGCAGACCAGGGAGCACAGGCCGCATTTCGTGCACTTCTCGTGGAGGAACTCGGGTCGGAATGTCCGCCATGAGCCCGTTCTGTTCTCTTTTGCCTTGCCCGGTTTTGCCGAGCACCCCAGACCGAGTGCCATGGTCAGGATACCCCCTTCACGAACTCATATGCCTCACGGGCTGCGGCAATGTTCTTGTCTGCCAGCTCGCCCGGGAACCTCTGGCGGATCGCGCCCTCGAGCGCGGGCAGCGCGATCTCCCCGCTCGCGGCGGCAAACGCCCCCATAAGGGTGGTGTTGGTGATCGGAAGCCCCAGGTGCTTCAGGGCTACTGAGGTGGCGTCGATGGTGATGACCTTCACCCCTTCAGGGATTGGGTAGGTGAGCGCCTTCTCTGTGTTGACGATCACGATCCCGCCTTTCTTGAGGCCCTGGAATACGTTGACGTCCCGGATCAGGGTGCTGTCCTGTACAATGATGTAATCGGGCTCGTACACCTGGCTTCTCAATCGGACCTTCTGGTTATCGAACCTGACGAACGCCTGGACCGGTGCGCCCCTGCGCTCCACCCCGAAGGCCGGAAACGCCTGTGCATACACCCCGCCCGCGAATGCCGCCACGGCGATCAGTTCTGCGGCGGTGACTGACCCCTGTCCACCGCGGCCATGAATACGCAGCTCGCGCAAAGAAATCACAGTATAATTTTACATGATTAATCATACTAAAATGTTGAGATTTCACGCGGTGCATGATCGAAAAGACCCAGACATCGTCCACCACCCCAGGGATGAAATAACACAGGTGAAAAAACCCTGTATCAGGAGCGCACGTCGAGGCCCAGGATGTCCCTGGCCCCGGAGAAGACCTCCTCTGCGATGAGGGCAAGCCCATCTGCTGCGCACCATTCGTCGTAGACAGAGACCTCTCTTCCGAGAAGGGATCTCACTTCGCTCGCAATCACCGGTGCCATGGTGCCTGCGAGGGCGACGTGCGCTTCGGGTGCAAGGACAAGGAGTGCGGCGCATTCCATCGCGGAAAAGAGTGCCAGTGCGGGAATCCGGTCAGAGGGGGGGAGGGTGTGAGATACTCCTGCATGGAGAAAGGCCTCGTTTGCGGTCGTTTCGCATCGGTCCACCCTGCGGATGGCGTCCACGTCAAGCGCCCCGTGCTCGGTGCCGGGAGCAAAGATGCAGGCATCGAGGGCACCCACCAGGCGACGACCCTTCACAAGGATAGTGACTGTGTTCGAGCTCACGTCCGATACCACCACGTCATCGCCGAGATCCTGGACCACGTTGAACGCAATCCCGACCTTCTCCGGGCTGGCCTGGTGGGAATACACAAAAAAGCGCGGATCGGTGGGGGACCCGCGGTGGAGGCCAGGGATGGCGACCGCGGGGATGCCGCTTTGTAAGACCTGGTCGAACACGCGGGTCCCGCCCCCCGTATGCTTTCCGGCCCCTTCCCTGCTGACGATGCCGCGGTTTACAAGGAGATGAAGGGGGGTGATAGACGAGAAGTTGTCACCCATCGAGTAGGTGAGGGCGATCCCCTCGATCTCGTCAGGGGGCGCCAGGCGGAAGAGGTCCTCCATACAGAATGAGACTGCATCTTCCCGCGGTATCTTGAACCGCCGGCCTTTTCCGGCCGAGAAGCGAAGTGCCGAGGTCCCATGGTCTATCCCGATGAACATCGCAGTATCGTTTGGGTTACGTGTGAATATATCATATCGATCCTCTTGGGCGCCTCGTTCCCCATGCACCAGTCATGTACGGGGATTCATCCCGCATGCAGAAAAATGGCGGAGAGCGAGTTCAAAGAGGAGGACCAGGAGCACCCCTGCCGCACATGGAACAAATACTGAAGAGACTGTCCCTCCCGCAGCAACGATGCGGTCATACATCATCCTCGTTGAGCCAAGCATCAGCCCGGTGAGAAACGCCAGCGACTGGGTGTGATAGGTGCGCAGGACCACCTTGAGGACACGGCTCATGGATATGATACCCGCCGCGCCCCCCGCCATGTAGACCGCGAGGGGAAGAACGTCGATCCGGGCAATAGCCGAGAGGAGATACTCGTACTGGTTCATGACCAGGGTGAGGTATGCACCTGAAACACCCGGCAGGATCATGGCACACAGGGCAATGAAACCCGTGACAAAGAGCACCGGCAGGGAATGGCCAAGCCCCGACTGGCCAAGGCCGCCGACAAGATAGCCGGCAGCGAGGCCCAATGCAACCCATACGGTGGCAATGACCGCGTCCCACTGCTCGATACGGTAGGCGATCAGGACCGATGAGGCGAGGATCAAACCGAAGAAGAACGCGTATGTCAGGGCAGGGGCGGTGTCGAGGAGGGAGAGGACGATCCTTGACATTGCGAGCAACCCGATGCCGATTCCTGACAGGAGAATTGCGAGGAAGACAGGATCGATCCGGGCAATTGCCTCGACCGCCTCCTCTCTCCTTCCGCGGATGAGCGCGCTGACAGGGGCCACACTGATACTGCCGATCGCCGAGATGAGGCGCTCGTAAATCCCTGTAATCAAAGCGATAGTGCCCCCGGAGACGCCGGGAATGATGTCGCACATGCCCATGAGCACTCCCTTGAGCACGATCAGGACGCCCTGTGGCGCATCGATTCTTGAAACCACACCTTTAGTATGAGAGAGAGACGTTTAATATTGATTACAGGGAAGAAGGGGAATGCCTTGAAAGCGGTCGTCACAGGAGGAGCGGGGTTCATCGGGTCGCACCTTGTTGATGCCCTGGTTGCACGGGGCGACGATGTCACCGTCATCGACAACCTCTCTACCGGGGATCTCCGGAATATCATGAGGCATCTCGATTCCGGTGCCGCAAGGTTCGTAAGGAAGGATCTCCTCGGGGAAGGATGGCAGGATGTCGTCCGGGATGCTGACCGGGTCTACCACCTCGCCGCAGATCCAGATGTCCGGGCGAGTGCGGGCAATCCGGCGACGGTGTATGACCAGAATGTGACGGCAACAGTGAGGGTCCTCGAGGCAATGCGGGAGGCAGGGTGCAGCGAGATTGTGTTCACCTCAACGTCAACGGTGTATGGGGAGGCCGAGGTCATCCCGACGCCAGAGGAGTACCCTGGAATGCAGCCCATATCCATCTACGGAGCAACAAAACTCGCCTGCGAGGCGATGATCTCGGGATACGCCCACACTTACGGCTGGAGATCGTGGGTATTCCGGTTCGCAAACATCATCGGGGAGCGGAGCAACCACGGGGTCATCTGGGATTTCGTCCACAAATTGGGATCAAATCCCCATGAGCTGGAGATACTCGGCGATGGCAGGCAGCAAAAGTCCTATTGTTCGGTATTGGCATGCGTGGATGCCGTCCTCTATGCTGTCAGCCGCACAAATGAACCCTTCTCCTGCTTTAACATCGGGACCGAGGACTGGATCGACGTGACCTCGATCGCGTCGATAGTGACCGCCGAGATGGGGCTTCGGAATGTCTCCTTCCGGTACACTGGCGGTGATCGGGGCTGGGTGGGCGACGTCCCAAGGATGCTCCTCTCGGTTGAGAAGCTCAAGTCGCTCGGCTGGCGGCCTGCCCTCAATTCTGAAGCTTCGGTGCGGGAGGCGGTAAGGGCGCTGTTACGGGATACTGGCCGTATTCCCTGAAAGGGGCATTGAAGGCAGGACTGACATGAAGAAGAAGTACCTCGTTGTGCTCGGAGACGGGATGGCGGACGAGCCTGTCCCTGAGCTTTTTGGCCGGACGCCCCTTGAGGCGGCGAGGACCCCGAATATGGACCGCATCGCAAGGGAAGGTTCCTGCGGCCTCCTGCGGACCGTCCCCGAAGGGTGCGAGGCCGGGTCCGATATCGCCAACCTCTCGATCCTCGGCTACGACCCCATCCGCTACTATACCGGCAGAGGCCCGCTCGAGGCAGCAAGTATCGGGATATCCCTCGGGAATACCGACATGGCCTACCGCTGCAACCTCGTCACCATAAGGGACGGAATCATGGAAGACTTCTCTGCCGGGCACATCACGAGCGCGGAAGGGGCTCTGCTCCTCTCGTCCCTTGAGCGGGAGTTGTCTCCAGCCCGGGTCTATGCCGGCGTCAGCTACCGAAACCTCCTCGTCCTGCCGGATGCAGGGGGCGCGACGACCGTCCCTCCCCACGATATCGTGGGCCAGGAGGTCGCACCCCATCTTCCCTCTGGCAGGGACGCGTCCCTGCTCCTTGAGTGCATGCACGCATCAGAGAAGGTATTTGCAGGACACCCCGTGAACAAGGACAGAGTATCCCGCGGACTCCCGCCGGCGACCCAGATATGGCCATGGAGCGGCGGCAGGGTTCCTGCGCTCCCGCCCTTCCGTGAAAAGTACGGCATGCGGGGCGGGATCATCTCCGCAGTCGACCTGCTCAAAGGCATAGGAAGGTGCGCAGGGATGGAGATCATCGAAGTCCCCGGTGCAACGGGGTACCTGGACACCGACTACCAGGCAAAGGCGCGATACGCACTCATGGCGCTGGAAAGGCTGGACTTTGTCTATGTCCACGTCGAGGCTCCTGACGAGGCCGGCCACCTCGGAAGCGTGGAGGAGAAGGTGGCCGCCATCGAGCGGCTCGATGAGATGATAGGCACTATCATGCAGGAGTTCCGGGGGGTAATCGCTGTCCTGCCCGACCACCCGACGCCGATACGGACCAGGACACATTCCCGCGACCCGGTGCCCTTCGCGGTGTCAGGAAAAAGAGGGGGGCACTGCTGTCGATCGTTCTCGGAGAGGGAGGCCAGAAGGGAGAACTCGGCGTTGATGGAGGGGCCGGACTTTCTTTCTCACCTCCTAAAAGAGGGTTGAGCGGCCAGGTACTCCCGCGGGACGTGAACTCCAGGGGGAAAGATTGGTATCCCCCCGTCACCATCACTGGTGTGGCATGAACGAGTCATTGCTGTTTGCCGAGCTCGAACGAGTGGCAGGGCCGCTCACCCCCCTGCAGAGGATCCTCCTCGGGACCGACGGATCGGTGACAAGGATCCTCGAACTTGCGACTGGAGCCCCGGTCACCATCACCACTCTTTTGCAGACAGTGGAGGCGGCAAGCCCGCAGGTAGCAGAGATGCTGGCCGTTCCATCGGGCCAGGAGGTCAACCACCGCATCGTGGAACTGAAGAATACGCGTTCCGGTGAGACTCTTATCTATGCGGAGTCCTACACGCCACTCTCCCGACTTTCATCGTCATTCCGGGAGGACCTGATGCGTGCAGATATCCCGATCGGGAAGATCCTCGAGCAGCACCAGTTAGAGACGAGGAGGGAGATCGTGAAGATGTCTGCCGGCCAGAGGCCGGCGCCCGTCGCCGCATCATTCGGGCTCTCGGGCAAGCCAAGGTTCCTCTCCCGGCAGTACCGCATCATCCACCAGGAGCACCCCCTGATCCATATCGAGGAGATCTTCCCCGTCTCGCTCTTTTCAGGAGAGACAAGGGTGGTGATCGACGCACCGTCAAGGCTGCACCTGGGGCTCGTCGACATGAACGGATCGCTCGGGAGGATTGACGGTGGAATAGGACTTGCACTCGACGAGCCCCGACTCGTTGTCTCTGCAAGGCGGAGCGAGACGTTTCTTGTGGAAGGCGGCGACGCGGACGCACGGGAGAGAGTACTTGCGGCGGCAAGGTCGGTTTCGGGCTCACTCAACCTCCCCGGCGCCGCAGAGTTCACTATCCAGGCGCAATTCCCCGGCCACGCAGGCCTCGGCAGGGGGACTCAACTCGCTCTCTCGGCTGCGTGCGCACTCTGCCGCCTCTACGGGCAGGAATGGACTGCCAGGGACCTGGCGCGCATGACCGGGAGGGGGGGGACTTCTGGGATCGGGACCGCGTCCTTTGGAGCCGGGGGTTTCATTATCGACGGTGGACACTCGTTTGGAGCACACCTTGACAAGACTGCGTTCCTCCCTTCTTCCGCCTCGCAGGGGGTCCGTCCACCCGAAGTGATCCTCCGGCGCGATTTTCCGGAGGCCTGGAAGATCATGCTGGTTATCCCTGACATCCCCCCGGGAGCGAGCGGGAGAGCCGAGAGAGATCTCTTTCTGCGTCACTGCCCGGTGCCGCTCGAGGAGGTGCGCGAACTCTGCCACCTGGCGATGGTGTCCCTCCTCCCGGGACTTGCAGAAGAGGATCTTGACCTTTTTGGATCTGCCTTAAACAGGATGCAGGAACTCGGGTTCAAGAGAGTAGAGAACCAGTTGCAGCCTTCCCGGGTCGCGGACCTCATGGAGGCAATGCGGGATGCCGGTGCTGCGGCTGCGGGGCTGAGTTCGTTCGGTCCCACGGTATACGCCATTGGAGAGGGGCGCATGCAGGACGTGGAGAGTGCCGCCAGGGAGATCCTCCCCACACTCGGGGGCGGACGCATGCTTCTCACCAGGGCCAGGAATTCCGGGGCGGAGGTCACCGTCGCATGACCTCTCCTGCCATGGCAACGAGGGGAGGCACTTTCATTAGAATGTGCCGCGCTAGTATGGTACTATGAGCGGGCCAAGGACACTCACCATCGGGATCACGGTGAACCTGGAGCACTACGAGAACCTCCGCCTTGAAGTGAACGGGGAGGTGAAGGACCTGGGGGATGCCCGCGACCTTGCCAGGTTTCTCTCCGACGTGCTCGGGACCTACGGTCGCGGCGACCCGGCAACTGCCGAGAGGATAGAGAGCTTCCGCCGACGTGTCCTCCCTCATGCCGGCGGGCAGCACGACCTGGTCCCAGAAATTCCCGGAAGGGGGGGGGAGGGCGTGACGGCATGCGCCGCGCCTGTCTCATCGCCCGCTCAGGCAGAAGAGACCGCGGTACCATCTCCCGCGCCGCCCATCCCCCCCTCACCAGTCCCTGCAGATGAGAAGGGGCCCGGACCAGGGGCCATAACCTGCGAGGAATGCGGTGCACCAATGAACATGGCGGAGCAGAAGATGAGTATGCTCTTTGCAAGCAGGGTCCTGTGCAGGAAATGCCTCAAAAAGGTATGACGAGGGGGATCGCGTTGAACCGGATACAGAAGGTGTTGCCCTGGTGAAAAAGAACCTCCTGATGTGGGATGAGACCCTCTTTCGTGACCCGGAGGTGTTTGAGATCGATTACGTCCCCGAGCAGTTCAATTTCCGGGAGACACAGATGCGCGAGCTCGCGTTCCAGATCAGGCCGGGACTGCGGGGAGGCCGGCCCCTCAACACCATCTGCCGCGGCCTCCCCGGGACGGGCAAGACCACCAGCGTGAAGAAGCTCTTTGCAGAGATAGAGGAGACCACGAAGAGACTCGTCCCCATCCATGTCAACTGCCAGATCGACAACACCAAGTTCGCCATATTCTCCCAGATCTACCGGAGGCTCTCGGGCCATCTGCCCCCCTCGTCAGGGACTTCTTTCAAGCAGGTCTTCGATGCGATCGCGAGGATCCTTGCAAAGGAGGAGCAGGTACTTCTGGTGGCACTCGATGACGCCAACTATCTCCTCTACGAGAACGAGATAAACAAGGTGCTCTACACGCTCCTCCGCTCTCACGAGGCGTATCCCGGGACGAGAGTGGGAGTGATCATGATCGTCAGCGACATGGACGTGGACATCGCGCGGGAGGTTGATGCGCGGGTATCCTCGGTCTTCCGCCCGACAGAGATCTACTTCCCTCCCTACACGATGGAGGAGGTAAAAAGCATCATCAGCGAACGGGTGATGCAGGGGCTCTACCCAGGATGCCTGCCGCCCCCAATGTTCGATCTCGTGGTCGAGCAGACCCAGAAGAGCGGGGACCTGAGAGTGGGAGTCGACCTGCTGAAACGGGCCGCACTGAACGCAGAGAAGCGGGCAAGCCGGGTGATCGAGACGGAGGACATCTGCGGTGCCTACAAAGTTTCGCGCTACCTTCACCTGGCATACTCGGTGAAGTCCCTCAAGGCAGAGGAGAAAGCCCTGCTCCTCACACTTGCCACCCATGCCGGCGAAGGAGGGGAAATGAATGCAGGGGAGGTCTACAAGGCGGTAAAAGATGAGTCCGGAGTCGGCTACACACGCTTCTACGAGATAGTCAAAAAGTTCGACGCGATGCGACTCGTGAACCTGGAATACCGCGACGGGAAAGGCCGCACGAGGGTGATCAGCCTGAGATACGACCCGGCAAGAATAATTGAATATCTCTCCTGATCTTTTTATAAAACGATCATTTGATAACTCTTATCACTTCTGCTGCTATGTTCTATGGTAAAGGGGGTACTCCACGTGCTCAGTGTAAACGAACTTGCTTTAGAGATTTTTGAAAACCTGGCGGAATACGCCGAAGAATTCAACGCTGCATACCATGAACTTGATAACGGCGCACGGATCATCGATTGCGGGGTAAGCACCCGGGGAGGGTATGCGGCCGGCCGCGCCTTCACCGAGATCTGCATGGGAGGACTTGGAGAGGTCAATTTCAGGATGGCCAACATCAAGGATTTCCCTATTCCTTTCATCGATGTGTTCACAGACTTTCCCTCCATCTCCTGCCTCGGCGCACAGAAAGCAGGATGGACGATCAAGCACAACAACTACTTCGCCATGGGCAGTGGTCCTGCGAGGGCTCTCCCCCTCAAGCCCAAGCACACCTACGAAGTGATCGAGTATGAGGACGACTTTGACTCGGCTGTCATCGCCCTCGAGAGCGACCACCTTCCCAACGGAGAGGTCATGGAGAAGATCGCAGAGGACTGTCATATCGACGTGAGCAACGTCTGCGCCGTGGTTGCCCCGACGGCCTCAATCGTGGGTTCCATACAGGTCGCCGGTCGTTGCGTGGAAACTGCCATATACAAGCTGAACGAGCTCCACTTTGACACCCGTAAGGTCGTCGCGGCATTCGGATGCGCACCCCTTCCCCCGGTCCGGGGCCCAAAGCTCGCGATGGGTGTGACAAACGACGCCACCATCTACCATGGAAGGATCATGCTGACAATAAAGGCACCCGAGATCAAGGACTACCTTGAGAAGATCCCAAGCAACAAGTCGAAGGGGTACGGAAAGCCCTTCAACGAGATCTTCAAGGAGGCAGGATATGACTTCTACAAGATCGATACATCCCTCTTTTCCCCCGCCGAAGTCGTGATCAACGAGATCTCACAAGGCGTGGTCTACCACTGCGGCGCCGTAAACCCTGACGTGACGCTCAAGTCGTTCGGGCTTATCTAACCTTTGCCCCTTTTTATACCTGGGCGCATTTTCATTGCAGCGTTCCATAAATGTACAGTGTACCTGTGACGTGCCGGAAGAAAGACTGTTGACGCATGCCAAGGTACACCTCATACATGGCTGCACCACGTGAGGCATGGAATGCCGACTATGCAATGAGAGGGCATCGATGGGCAGGGTATTCGTGGGGTATTCCTGCACTGTCTTCACATGACAGGGTACTTGATGTCGGGTGCGGAAACGGAAAGACCATCCTTTCCATGACAGGAGCGCACCCATTGTCTCCCGGGAGGGGATCAGGAAGCCCTGATATTGTCGGGCTTGATTTCTCTCTTGCCGCCATTCGGCTCTGTTCCCAGAACACCCGTGGGAAGACCAATATCCACCTTGTATATGGAGACGGATCCTGTATGCCATTTTCTGATTCTTCCTTTGATTATGTACTCCTCTTTCATGTGCTGGGTCATGCCTGTCTCCGTTCAAGAAAAATGATATGCACTGAGGCAGGCAGGGTAGCCAGGGTGGGGGGACGTGTGATAATCAGGGTATTTTCAACCCGCGATTTCCGATCCGGGAAGGGGAAAGAGATCGAAGATATGACTTTCCTCCGCGGGGATGGTATTTTCACGCATTATTTCACCATTCCCGAGATCACCGACCTCAATCCCGGGCTCTCAGCCTTATCCGTTGGGACCTCAACATGGACCCTCAAAGTGCGGGGGAATACTCTTGAACGGGAAGAGATCTATGCAATTTTTCAAAAAACCACATGATTCGCTTCGTAACGCACGCATGAAAAATGGGTATGGCGAAGGCATTTTCATTCGAAACACAGCCCCTGGTCCATGTTATCTGAAAACCTCTGTATAGTACCAAAATCACCGTTCCTGTGAACTCCTCATGACCAGTCAATTGAAGTGCCGGGAGCTGGCAAGAGGGGTCCCCCCTCTTCATCATCAGGAAATCTCGCTCATCCTTCCACTAGTCTCTCATCGTTTGCCTGCCACTTCGGCGCAACAATGCAGAGGAAAATGAGATCCTCACGACCGGTATTCCGGATATACTGCCTGGAACCCGGCGGTATCATGACTATCTGCCCTCTCTGGACTGTTGAACACTCGTTCTCGATATGCATCTCTCCATGCCCGCTCAGGATGTAATAGAGTTCAGTGGATTTCTTCAGCACGTGCGGAAGGGATTCCTCTCCTACCGGGACGATGGCGTGAGCAATGCTGCATGGAAGGCCTGATGCTCCTGGAACCTTGTCAGGATGTAAGAGTTCGCAAAGCATTGTCCGGTCAAGGACGCGTTCATGGGGGCAGTTGGTTATATCACGGATGATCAAGGGATTTCACCACCATGTGATAGTTATTCCATCCCTCTGAAACTATTGATAATAGCACTATTTTCCTCCCTTATCATGGAGGAATGGGAAGATGGATGTGCCACCGGTCCATAAATGTGGAGTCCTCCCCGGATCCTGCTCACTGAATGGCATTTTTTTACAATGAAATCCTATTCGCCACCGAAACGTGACTTTCCATCAACTGTATCCCTTTCGATCGTTGGTGAATCTTGATGCCGGCGGCATTTGCAGGACATTTTTCCCGGGGCAAATCGGTTCAAATCCGATGGATGAGTTTAATACCCACACCGTTGAATCTTTCTGGCAAATCGGGCCCGTGGTCTAGTCGGTTATGACGTCGCCCTTACACGGCGGAGGTCGCCGGTTCGAATCCGGCCGGGCCCACTGGAATATTTTTCATCTCCCCTTCGTTACGTGTGCTGAAAACAAACGGGGAATATACTGATGGATAATCAGTCAGAAAACAGCCTTGTATCAATGATTATTTAGGCCCTTCGCTATCGGTCTGGGTAGGATTGGTGAACCGGACACATATTGTGGGGCTATCCGCCCCCACACCCTCACATGCGATGCACGCCGCCGCCCCGGAAGGACCCCCGGCGGCGGTTCAGTGACTGAATTGATATGCAGATAACACCCTGGATTCAGCCTCCCCACACAAAACAGCGAGGAGGCATTATTTAAGAACCAGGAGTTCGCGGGAGGAAACCCTGTGCAGGGGTGGCGTTATATACGATATAACATATCTGCGCGAAGTCCCAGGGTTATATCGGGTCTTCTCTCTCATCTCCTATGCAGGACTCCATTCAGATGTTCCCATGCCGGGGCATAGCGATACCAGGTAATAAAAGGAGATGATTGCCTTGCCCCATCTACTCCATGACTGGCAATACCTTGTGGCTGCACCAATTGTCAGACACCTCTCAGTCGCCTCTTCAATGCACTCCTTATGACAATCCTTAAATAGTAGAAACTGCGGCACCACACAGTTTTTCATGAAAAAAAAGTCCCCGATTATGCGTTCCATGGAGAATCGGTCTCCTCACTCTGCCTGAAATGATGAGAAGAGCGAATTTTGGCGTTCGTAAAAATCCCAATTAAATTGCTTTTTTATTGTTTTTAA
>Ga0116186_1000479_pt1 | contig 47727 bp, 36 predicted proteins | sample AD_JPNNA4_MetaG_FD_89806 | JGI IMG/M metagenome (GOLD analysis project Ga0116186, IMG submission 89806) | Active sludge microbial communities of municipal wastewater-treating anaerobic digesters from Japan - AD_JPNNA4_MetaG | ecosystem: Engineered > Bioreactor > Anaerobic > Digestate | place...
CAGTAGCTGGATACTGGAAAAGAACGGATACACCTCCCCGGCAGAAATGCGGGCGGCGCATCAAATCAGAATCGCGGCATAATGTCATGTCAAACTTGTGTCCAAACAATCGGGTGCGGTACACCGGGAAAAAAATGTGTAATATGGGGGCTTGTTTTTGGAGGGAGGAACCCATAAAATGGAGTTGTATTCGGACACCGTATCGTCCGAGCGAGTATCGTGTATCGTCCTCTGGCCCTCATTCCCTGTTGTTTGCGCGTATCACTATCATGAGTATGGAGTAACGCATGCGCAGTATTTCCCGGTATTGTATTTCCATTGGTATCTTTTCTCTTCTTTGCGGCATCGTGCCGGCGTCCTTCGGTCAGGAAGGCATCGATTGGAAGTCCCGCCTTGCGGGAATCCAGGATGCCTCGCTGAAGCGGACGCTCGAAAACAGCATCGCCGCTGGCCTGATCGTTGATGACGCCGATTTTGAAACGGCTGTCGCGAGGGCCGAAACGAGATTCCGCTCGCAGAATCCCACGTCCTGTTCGTCGGTTCGCGCCGGCGGAAACACGGAGGCGATCCGTGACGCGATCGCGAAGGCCGCGGCGCCGATTCCCGCCCTCGATCGTGACGCGGTCGATGTCAAAAAGAACGAGGGGCTCCGCACGAATCTGTTCAAGCCCATTACGGACAAGGTTCCTGCGAGTTATGAAACCGCCTACCGCCTTGCGGTCCAGTTCGATCCCCGCGTCGGAACGGATGACAGCACGCGGCTCGGGAAGGAAATCGATGCGTATCTGGCTTCGATCGCGAACGACCCCGTGATCAAGCAGGCCCTCTCATCGACAGGAACGACGTTGTCGGATCTCAAGCGCAACTGGTTCGGATCGGGCGCCGGCTTCGAACACGTCATCTGCGGCGAGATCAAGGGAACCGGCGTGAGCGGATACCACTGGTGGTACAAGTTCTATCGCGACGAGCAGAACGGGAACGCGAAATACGTCAGCACGCTCGATAACGCCGGCAGCGAGTTCGCCTACACCGGCGCCTTCACCTGGGACCCGGACGGCTCGGGCCCCCTGCCGAACGCGAAGAAGAAGAAAGGCGGGTTCACGGTCGGCTGCTCGGCGCAGGCCCTTCTTGCGCTTGGGCACATCGCCATCGAAAGCGCCCGCAAGTTTGGTTCCGTTCCCGGCGCGCTCACGTTCGACGCGGCCGTGAACGGCCGGACCTTCACCTGGCAGCTGTACACCATGGGCGGCACGATCCGGAGCCTGTATCCCATGGGCGGCAAAGGATTCGAGGCCGATGAAAACAGGGTGGCGGAAGAATACTTCGAACTCGAGCAAGAAGCCCTGCAGGCCGTGAACTCCGCCGGCTCCCTCACGGTCCACTGACGGAACAATCCCTGCCCACCCCATCGTAACGGGGGGTGAGCCGATTCCCCAAAAGCGTGCGTAGGGGCGGGTTTGAAACCCGCCCCTACGCAGCATCTGCCATTATTCGCCGAAGAGGAAACGGGAGAGGATCGAGACGAGCATCGCGCCCCAGACGACGGCGACGAGGATCCAGACGAAGATCGTCATTTTCGCACGCTGTTCTTTCCGTTCCTGCTCTGCCTGCTCGGGCTTTACCTGCCGAACGATGGGGTCGGACTGGAAAGCCTTTGCGATCTTTTCTTTCGACGCCGTCGAGGCAGAGGCGGGCTGTCCGGGGGAAACGCAGGACCCCGTCTCCTGGATGGACGTTTCGGGAGATTTTTGTTTTTCCAGCGTCGCCGTTTCGCCGGCGAGGAGCTCCTCCGGCGAGGAAATTTTGTCGAGCGCGATGGAAAGCTTCTCGGCGAGTTGTTTCAGAACGGCCTGCTTCTGCTCCGCGATGCCGACGGGGGCCGCTTCGACGGCCAGGGCGACGGAATGCAGGATTTCTCGGTCGGGGTTCGAGCAGAGGATGAGGCCGATTTTTTCAACCAGCTCGGGATTCGTTTCCTGGTGAAAGGCTTTGAGCAGTGGTTCGCGGACGAGGCCGAAATCGACGAGCGTAGCGGCAGGGATGCCGAGGGCCCGCTGTCGGACGCTGTTGGACATCAGGAGACTCGAAACGAGGCTTTTAATCTGGTTCCGGTCGATACCGCCGAACGCTCGGGTTGCGTTCATGCGTATCTTGCCGTTCTTGTGCTGCATGAGCTGCGGCAGGTAGATGCACAGATACTCGGAGTCGAGTTTCGAGAGGGCGTCGATGGCGGCGGAAACCTCGTCGGGATTCTCCTTCGCGAGAAACGGCCGCACGATCTGGGCGTCTTCCGACGAGCCAAACCTTCCGATGACTTTGATCAGTGCTCCGAGTTCCTTGCCGCGAGCATCGCGGATGAGAGAGGGAAGCCGGGATTTGAGGAGCCGGTATCCGTCGATCGACAATCGGTTGAGCAGCTGAATGCGAGCGGTCGCGTCGAGCGAATCATACTCATCGATATTTGTGGGGAGAGGCGTCGATTTCATCGCCGTATCCGATTCAACGGCTCCGGAGTGTGCGTCGATCGAATCGATATCCGGTAAAAAAGCGTTTTCCGACGACGATGTCGAAAGGGCAGCTGTCGGATCCGTTGGGAGCGACTGAACGTCTGGCTTCGGGGATGTGGCCTGATCGACGCCGGAAGTCGGGTTGGCGGAAGGCGGGAGCGTGGGCGGCTCCGAAATGATCGAGAGCGAAGCCCGGAGAAGCCGTTCTTCCTCCTTCCTGACGCGTAATTTGAGCTGATCCAGGAACTCCTGCGCGCTCATCGAAATTTTTCCCGTATCTGCGAGCGCGCGCGCGACACCGAGCAGAATGCCCTTGACGAGGTTCTGGTGCTGTCCACGGAGATTGCGGCAGATCCAGTAGAGGCGAAAGGGAAGCTCGACATGCGCGTTCGCCTTGAAGATGAGGCTCACCCGCAGCAGGAGCCGCGGATCATCGACTTCGGCGGCGAATCGGAGAAGGTGGGGCTCGATTTCGGCATACGGGAAGGAGGCGGCGTGATGAAGCGCGAGGGTTCGTTCCGTCGGTTCCTGCGCGAACATCAGTTCGACAAGATATCGGAGGGCATGTGGTTTATCCCAGCGATAGAGGCTTTTGATGGCTTTCGCGCGGATGCCGGGGTTGGGATTGTCGAGAAGGGGCGTGACAAGACTTTGCAGGTTGTCCGGGTCGATTTTCTCGAGGGCATCGAGTGCCGCGGCCAGGACGACGGGTTGGGGGTGTCGGCACAGTTCGACGAGCGCGTCCGAATCCCTGATGTCGCCGAACCGCTTGAAGTAGGTGCAGATCGAGGGAAGGACTTCGGGAGGGAGTGTGTTCCACGCGGAACTTCGGAGCAAATCGTTCGCGAGAAACGCATCGGAGGATTCGAGACGCGTCATGACGAGCGCGAGGTCCTCGCGCTTCGCGGGATCCGAGAGGACGGCCTGGAGATCGGCAAGGGTCGAGGGCTGGACGGCCCCCCGGAGTTTGAGCAGTTGGTACTTGACGGTTTTCGCGACCTGGAAGGCGAGAACGGAGTCTTTGATCTCGGGAAGCGTCTGCTGAAGGGCTTCGACGACCTGCTTCGCGAACGGCGAGGCTTCGATCTCGGCGAGGAGATCGAGAACGAGGGTTCCGTCGCCGCTTCGAAGCGTCGATTTGATCTCTTCCGTCGCGAAGTTCGATGAAGAGGTTGTCATGGGGCGGCCGGTCCCGGAAGATGGGGCATGGTCAGAACCCGAAGTTGAGGCCGAACCGTACGTCGGGTTCGACGTTGATCGAGGTGACGAAGAGTTCGGCCTGGACGGTGTCCGAACCGCCGCGGACGCCGGCGTTCAGCGAGATGCGGTCGCCGGAGTCGTTATAGAAGTCGCGATAGTTCAGAAACTGGCTTTCGAGCATGATGCTGACGTTTTTTTGGGGCGCGTAATCGAAAGCGACGGCGCTGACGAGAAACTCCTTCTTGTCGTAATGGAGCTTTCTACCTGAGGGAAAAACGATGTCCTGTTCGTCGGTGAAGCAGTGTTTGAGGTTCAGATATCCGCGGAGTTTTTCCGAGAGCTTTTCTCCGAGGGTGAGGTAGACGTTGCGGAGGTGTTCGATCTGGACGAGGTCGGCGTTGTTGATCTGGACAGCCGACATCGGGGCGAACATGCCGCCGAAGCAAAGATCCTGCGAACCGGCGTGAGCCGAGTATTTCATCCCGAAGCCGGTCGAATCCTCGGAATAGTTCAGGACCCCGATGTAGGGCGCCGAAGAGCGCTTGTAGCGAAGATGGTTGAGCGATACCTCGAGATTCGGCTGGAGCGAATACGCCGCCGACACCCAGTGTTCGTTCTTCTCGAGATCGTATTTTATATTATCAACGATAATATCACGCTTGGTGACGCCCGTCTTGAACGAGAAGCCGCCCGTACGGTTCGTCTGGAAGTCGGGGGTGGGAACGGCGATCAGGCCGCTCGTCCCGGAGAGGCAGAATCCAGTCCGGGGCGTGTCGGATGCGAAGGAGAGCGGCGGTTCCGTATCGTAGATCTTTTCGACGGAGCCCGTGCGCTCGGTCTTCCACTCGAAGCCCTCGTCTTCGCTCAGCATCATCGCGGAGGCGGCCATCGGCATGGCGAACGCGAGAAGAATCGTTGCAAGATATCTGTTCATGGTCGTTCTCACGGCAGATGGACGACGGAAACGATCGTCTGAGCGGGATCGGATGCTCCGTTGCTCCTGATGTAGCACGTTCGTGTCACGGCGACATATGTTGGTACGCCGGCAACGGTACCGGGAACGATGATCGAGTAGGTGTCGGGCCGGAGGTTCTCGAAGAGGAACTTTCCTTCGGAAGTCGTCTTGATGGTGCCGCCCACGGGATCCCCGTTACTGTCTTCAAGCCTGACGTCGACTTCCGGGATTGCGGCGCTGGTACTGGCGAGCCGCACGTAGCCGATGACCGTTCCGACGACCGAGGGATCGGGGGTGAGAGAAATGTTCGACGTTGCGGGATCGACGATTCCATTCGTTGCAATATAGACCGTTCTCGTCACCGGGAGATATCCGGCGGCGTTGACTGATATCGTATACACACCGGCGCCGAGATCGTATGCCGCGAACTTGCCGTCCTGGGTCGTGATGAACGGGCTTGAGGCCACCTGATCGCCGTTGCTGTCACGCACGGTGACGGAAATTTCCGGCAGAGCGGCGGTCCCGTATTTCACGTAGCCGATGATGTTCCCGGTCGCCGGATCTCGCGACAGGACGATATTCGTCGAGGTGGGGTCGGAGGTTCCATTGTTGAGGATATAGCAGGTGCGTGTCACGGAGGTGTAGTTCGTGCCTGATGCGTTGAGCGTGTAGGTTCCAGGCACGAGTCCGTAGAAGCCGAACTTGCCGTCCGCCGTCGTCTTGAGCGGGCTGCCCGTCACGTGGGCGTTGCTGCCGTTCTTGAGACTGACGGAAATCTCGGGAATCGCCAGGCCGGTCGTATCGAGTTTCACGGTGCCGACGACGTTGCCGACGATGGCCTGGGCAACGGAGGTCAAGGTGATCCTGGGCATGGCAGGATCCTTGGTGCCGTCTTCCTTGATGGTGATGGCGTAATCTCTCGAAACGTAGCCGGTCTTCGAGACGGCGGCAAGATACAACCCCGGATCGATGCCGGAGAATGAGAAGTAGCCGCTTCCGTTCGTGACGGTGTTCAAGCCGAGCGCGTTCCACAGGCCGGTGTCTTCGTCGTATTTGGAAAGCGACACGTCGGCGAGACCGATGCCGGCGTTAGTCGACGCATCGATGACGTATGCCTCGATCTTCGAGCTTGCCATAGAATAGGAAAGAATCAGATCCGTCGACGGAGGATCGGCCGCTCCGTCGGTCTTGATATAGCAGGTGCGCGTCACTTCGGTATACCCGGTTCCGGAGGCGGTCACGGTGTATTCGCCCGGGGGAAGGTCGTAGAACGAATACCGGCCTTCCGATGTGGTTTTTCGAGGACTGCCGGCCACGAACAGACCGGTGCCGACGTTTTTGGCCGTGACGGTGATTTCGGGAAGGACGGCGTTCGTGATGTCGAGCCTGGCAAACCCGGTGATGGTGCCCTTGATATCGGTCACGCGGGTGAGAGCGATCTGAGTCGTGACCGGATCTGCCGTCCCGTCACTCCTGATGTAACAGGTGCGGGTGGCGGTCGAGTAGCCGGCGCCCGTGGCGGAAACCGTGTAATCACCCACGGGAACACTCTCGAAGATGTATTTGCCTTCGGTCGTCGTCCTCCGAGGACTGCCGGCGATGGCGAGGCCCGTATTGATGTTGGTGACGGTGATGGTGATTTCCGGCAACGGCGTGCCGTTTTCCAGCTTCACGTAACCGACGAGTGAGCCGGTGATCGCCGTGATCGGGGCGAGAATGAGATCCGTCGAGGATGGATCGGCCGTTCCGTCGTTCCTGATATACGACGTCCGTGTGACGGATGTATATCCGACGCCTGCCGCCGTGATCGCGTATTCGCCGATCGGCAGATTGTCGAAGGTGAATTTTCCCTCGGTGGTCGTGACTCTCGGGCTTCCGGTGACCTGGATGCCCGTTTTGGAGTCCTTGACGGTTATCGTAATCTGGGGAATGACTTTCCCGGAAACATCTTTCGCATATCCGGAAATCGTGCCCGTGATCGTGGGAACAGAGGAAATGAACGTGAGCGGGATCTTCGGCTTCGACGGGCTCATCGCGCCGGTACTCTGGAGATTCACGGGATACGCCATCGATGCATATCCCGCCTTTTGAATGTTCAATGTGTACAGCCCGGGCAGCACGTCGCTGAAAAAGAAATAGCCGCTGCCGTCCGTCAGAGTCGTGCGATTCTGGGGAACCCAGACGCCGCCGGAATACACGGAAAGAGAAGCGGTCGCCAGCATGATGGGGTTGTTCGTCGACGCATCGACGACATACGCCTCGAGCGTGCCCGATGCCGGAATGACGTTCGGATTCCGGAGTTCGATCGGAATGACGAGGTCGGCGGGCGACTGGGCCCCGTCTTCGGTCACATAGACCGGATACAGCATCTCAGTGAAGGTTGCTGAGCCATGACCGACCCGAAGCGTGTACAGAGCGGGCCCGAGGTTTGAGAAGATGAACTGGCCGTTTCCCGCCGTCTGGACGGGCGATGCGACCTCCTTGTTGCCGACGAACAATTCCACGGGCAGGTTGACGACGGGCATGCCGTCGTTCTTGACGTACCCCTTGATCGAAAAAGTGCCGGAGAATTCGTCGAGCGTGCCGCTGGTGGCCTGAATGCCGGAAAGAGTCATGGATATGGGGGTGGAATTGTTCCCTTCCTTGCAGCCGCTGCCATAAATCACGAGCAGGCAGAGCGCAAGAAGGAAAGCCCCTGTGATCCAACCGGGTATCCGTTTAACCATGATTCGCCCCCATCGCGAAAAATAATAATCCAGTATTCGTATCGGCAGATCGTCGTCAGATGCGAAGAGCGAAGAAAAAGACGATGCGGCTCAGTCTTTTGTAAGGGCCTGTTCGAGAGCCTTTCCTATCTTGCGGAGCTGCCTGGCGCCTTCGATTTTTTCCTTGACGGATGGAAGACCGATTTTTTCCATGATGCCTTTCGTTTCTGAACTCGGTTCGGGAGGCGCATCTCTGAGGAATAACTCGGAAATCCAGCCGTTGTACGGGATGCCGGCGGAATCCGTACCTATTACGCGAAACCATCTGACGCCATCGACGACTTTCCAATCGATGCCGTGCGGTTCCGATGCCGTGGCGATGGAATGATCGCGATCGGTCTCAGACAGGGTGTACATGGCGTCGATGGAAAACCGGCCTGAAGCGATGTAATACAGGAACACGACGCCTGCAACGGATGACAAGGCATATCGAAGCCCGCTGCGACCGCGCGAGGGCATTGAACAGACGTCGTCACCCTCGGATACCGCCAGCGAATGCAGAGAACTGGAAGATGTACCCGTTTGGTCTGGATGCGAAGGAAATTCGTGGCTTGCGTGGATGATGCCGCACTTTACCGCGAAGAGACGCATCAGGGGAAAAACGAAAACGAAAACCAGTACGACCGTGGTCAGGAACAGAAAGACATTCATCGGTGCAGATTCACGGATGGTCCGGGAGGGCGAAGGGGCGCGAGGTCCGTCATCGGGTCAGCGATGTGTATTGCAGACGACGCTCCCGGACTGATCGAAGGAATAGGAGCACGGACAGCCTTGCGGGAGATTGAAGCTGCCGGAAAACAGACGCTTGAGATCGAGGTCTTTCATCGGAGGATTGTTCAATGAGTAGAGTTGAAGTTGCTGGGTGATCAGCGATCTGTTGGCGGCGCAGACGGCATCCCAGCTTCGCTGAACGGGAGTGGGACCTTCATTGCCGCCTGTCGGGACGAACGACCTGGTTGCCATGAGGGAGCCGACGGCTATGACGAGAACCGCCAGAATGAGCATAATGATGCCTGAGCCGCGTCTCGATATGTTCATCCGTGTACTTCTCCGATTGAAAAAATGTACATAAAGAATACCATAATGGGCGAACGTACACATCGGCATGAGAATATATAAATGACAATATGCAGTTCGAAAAGCCTTCGGGCGCCGTTCAGATGACATGTGAACGGTGCGTTCGCGAGCCGGACGGAGGGTAGTCAATAGTGGAATGTCAAGAGAGGCATGGATTGTTGGTCAGAGAGATTGAGAGAGTCGTCACCCGGCAACATGTGTGAGGGTATGAATGGGTGAAGGCCGGAGGCTGGTGATTCATGCATTTCTTGATGATCGGCATCCCCGCATAAATGCACCATGAAGCCCTGAGCCAGGGGAGATAGAGGTGATATCGGCATGTCATAGCCCTCACCGGATGCGTGCAACGGGAGATGATGAGTTGGTGCAAAAAAAAATATTTTGCCCCACTTGACATTCGCAAATCATGCTTCATATAATCCCATCATAGTCCTCAAAAACAAATCTGAAGGGAGATACAATCAGGATGAACAAAGCAGATCTCGTGAAGACCATTGCCCAGAAGGCCAAGCTGAATCAGGCCGCCGCTCAGAAGGCTCTTGAGACCATGCTCGACACCTTCAAGGACACCCTCAAGAAGGGCAACAAGATTCAGCTCATCGGCTTCGGCTCCTTCGAAGTTTCCAAGCGCGCTGCTCGCAAGGGCGTCAATCCCCAGACCAAGAAGCCCATCAACATCCAGGCCAAGAAGGTCGTCAAGTTCAAGCCCGGCAAGGAGCTCAAGGAAATGGTCTCCAAGGGGAAATAATCCGCCCCTCGGACTCGTCCTTATAAAAAGCCCGGTCGACAAGACCGGGTTTTTTTTCAAAAAAATCTTCAGAAACGCCCCTTACTTCTCTCGACGTTCTGGGGTATGATGCCGTATTCCCTTTCGGGTTCCATACCCCTGTGAGATCCAGACAGTGACTCGTTCTCTCATGACGTCCATCGGTCCTCGTGCAGTGCGTTCCGGCAGGCTGAAGGCATGATGAAGCTTCTGCGTGCGGCTATCGCATCGATTGTCCTGTTCTCGATCTTCGCTGGTATTCTCCTTTACCGTGGATGGACAAGTCGAGTCGAACTTCCGTCCCCCCTCGCATCGCTTCTCAAATCCGCCATCAAAACGCAGACAGGTTCTCGACTGCGGTATGAGTCGCTGAAAATCAACGGATCGGAAGGCACTGGAACCCTTTCGAACGCCGCCCTCGAGAATGCCTCTTCCGTGGCTTTTCTCACGATCCGGGAAGCCGGCATTCGTCTTGCCTCCGGCACCTCGGTTCTCAGCGTCCTAGCGGGAGATGCGCCTGTCCATCTGTTCGAAGCCCGTGATATCGATGTCGATCTCGATCACCTGAAGCTTCCTGAACGGAAATTGCAGACCGGGGAATACCCGGGAACGATGCCGATAAACCGTTTCATCGCGAGGAATATACGCGTACATACGGTCGTGGGGACGTTCACGATCGATGCGCTGGAACTCGACGCCCGGCGTGTGGCCGGTGAGTATGCCGGCCAATTGGGAGTGGCTCGGAATCCTCTCGGCGGCGTGGCATCGGTATCGTTCCGGATTCCGTTCGACCTTGGTACCGGGTCGGTCGCGATCGACTGGAATGACGTTGATATTCCGAGGTTGACGGCCCTGTATCCCGTCCTCTGGTTGTGGGGAATCGCGGTGGAAAGCGGCAGCGCCACAGTATCGCTCCGATGGACGGGAAACCTGCGGGAGCGTCTCGAAAAGCTGGACGCGCGGCTTGACGCGCTCTTCAGAAACGAATTGAAGGGACGACTTCGCGTCAGCGACCTTGCTGTCACTCGGGATCGTCTCACGACGAAATGGAACGGAACGATTCAGACGGCTCCGAATGCTCATGGAACATGGAACTGTCGCCTGGATGGAGGCCATGCCCGCGACAGCATCCTTGTCGAGTCCGTCATAGACGGATCCGGGCCGGGATGGGGAATCGGCGCCAGCGGAACAGCCGATGTTTCGACCGATACGTGGAGCCTGATCGAGGCATTCGCACCCGTGACGGCGGCCGTCGAGCCGGGCGCCGCCAGGCTGCGCTTCAACGTGAGGCGTCCCCACGGCAAACCCTGGCAGGGCGACGTCGCCGGCCGCCTGGACGGCTTCCTCGTCGAAGGCGTGCCGGTCGAAACGGCCAGTTTCTCTCTCCGAACCGAAGGCCGGAAAATACGATATACCGCAGCGGTGCGCTCCTCGACGGGCCGATGCGACGCCGAAGGCACGTATGATCCCGACACGAGTCTCGGGGATGCCGATCTCTCGATCGCCGCCATCAGAAGCGATCGAATTCAATATATTCCTAAAGAACTCCAAGGAATTTTCTCCGGAACCTTTCATGTGTCGGGAAATCCCACTCGGCTCGAGGATGCATGCGTGACCGGCTTTGTCGCCATCGACCGGCCGAAGTTCCCGGGGCGCGTCGTCGAGAGGCTCGAGGGACATATCACCTGGGACCGGGGGGCGTGGTCGCTACGAAATCCGGTCCTGCGGCTTCCCGGCGGACAGATAGCGTTCGAAGGCATCGTCTCGGACGGACACATTGAAGGGGAGCTTGCCGGCCGGGACGTTCCGGCGGAATTTCTCGGTATCGACGCGGATGTCGTGAAGGGGACCTGTAACTTCAGGGCCGACGTGGCCGGTGTCCCATCCGCTCCCCGGTATGCCGGAGAACTCTGGACCGACCGTGCGAGATTATGGGACCGGCCCATATCGATGCTTCGAGCCCGTGTCACGGGCGGGCGGGCGTCTCTCGCCCTGGACGAACTGCAGGCAGATCTCGCGGCGGGCGGTGCGATCTCCGGATATCTGAATGTCGATCTGAACGCCGGCAGGATGACGGCGAGCCGGTTCGATATCGTCCATGTCGCCTTGGCGCAGTTTGCCGACCGTCTGCCCGAAGAATGGAGGCGCCTCGAGCCTGACGGGCGTTTAAACGCCATGTTCGAGCAGATTCCGGCGGAAACCGAGGCGATGATCTGGAATTTTTCGGTTTCCGGCAGCAAGATCACGCTCGCTTCCGCAACGATCGATGAGCTTTCCATTGGCGGCATCCTGCGGGGTGGGCGCCTCGAGAAGTTCGAGACAGCCGCGAGAATCGGGGATGGTCGCATCGCCCTGAAGGGGCATCAGGTTCCGAACGACGGGTATACCGGCGAACTTGGCCTTCACGAGGTCGACTTGAATGTTCTGGGTGTCTTACTGAAGGCCCCGTCACCGCTTCGAGGCATTCTGAGCGCCGACGGGACGATTCTCTGGAACGAGAGCTCGCCCTCGGGAGCGCTGCGGGTGGTCGTGCGCGATCTCGGCATCGGTGACCGCTTCCTCGGAAACGGCGGCGGCGAAATCGTCCTCGACACGAACGGGGCACGGATGGAAAACGCCGCATTCGACCGGCTGGGAGTAAAGCTCGACGGATCGGTGCGGTTCGATGGCCGAAATTCATACGACATCACGTGCCGGATGGATCGGACGGACCTTTCGGCGCTTCCTGCGGCGTATGGGTTCCGGAGCTTCCAGTCGGGCGATCTTCTCGTCACGGGTTCCGGCCGGCTCGAGGGTCGCATCGGGGAGGCGAAACCGGATCGTATAGAAGCGAATATACAAGCTCTCGAGATCAGGCGCGGCGATGATCTCATCGTGGCGAACAGGCCGATGCGGTTTCTCTACCAGAACGGCATCGTCGAACTTCGTTCCTTCGAGCTGAAATACCGGCAGGGGCTGTTCGGCATCGAAGGCGTCTGGGATCCGGCCGGCAGGACCGCCATGACCCTCACCGGTCGCGACTTTTCGCTTCTCGCACTCGGAACCCTCCTCGAGATCCCCGACTGGACGGTCGGCGGAAGCCTGTCGTTCGACGGTGGAATCGTCGGCTCGTATCCGGCTCTGCGGCTCGATTCCAACATCAACGTGAAAAACCTGACCTTCAATAACCGTTCGATCCCCGAAATCACGGGCAATATCGGTCTGACGCCCGACAAACTGAAGCTTGCCTACGTCACGGTGAAGCTGAACCAGATGAGCATCGGCGTTTCCGGAGGGATCCCCCTTCCCGGAAGCGGCGCGCCCGACTCGATGGATCTCGCGCTCGACATCGCCTCGTCTCCCATCAACGATCTTCCGCTCCTGCTGCCGGAGGTATTCAGCAACGCGAGCGGAAGCATTCAGGCATCCCTGAGGTTCACGGGGAAGCCGAAAGCGCCTGTCGTCGCTGGATCGATGGCATTCCGAGCGGATCAACTGGGTCTGCGGGGCATGAACAAGCCGCTCAGGCAGGTTGACATCGGCCTCACGACGAAGGACGGTCTCATCAGGCTCGACCCGCTCAGGGCGACGATGGGGCGCGGCGTCTTCGAGGGCGGAGGCAACATCGATTTCCAGTCAGGCATTGGCTCAGTCTCGGCAAAACTTTCCGGTCAGAAGCTCGACCTGAATTGGAACGGCATCGACATCAACGGCGCGAGCGCCTCGTTCGATCTCGGGGGCACGATGTACCGCCCCGTCGTCCGCGGAAAGATCAGGATCCCCAAAGGCCGCGCCCAGGTCGGTGAATTCAGGACTTCGCCCGATTTCAAGCTGCGCTTGCCGCTCGAAAGCCTCGATTATCGGTTCGACGTCGAGATCCCGAGGAACTTCTGGGTCAAGAACTCGTTCATCAACGCCGAAATGCGCGGTTCGTTCAGCGCGTTCGGCGACCTCGAGAAGTTCCATCTCGGCGGCATGATCCAGAGCGTCCAGGGATGGCTGTTTTTCCAGCGCAGGAAGTTCCAGTTGGAGAACGGCGAGATCAGGTTCGGCGAACAGGACGAGCAGATCAACCCGTATCTCTACATCAAATCCGTCACGAACGTACAGAATACGCAGATCTACCTGACGCTCGACGGGACGGTTTCATCGCTCACGCCGCGTCTTCACTCGTCGCCGCCGCTCGCGGAAAGCGACCTGATCGCCCTTTTGACCCTCGGCCGGAGCATGGAAGAGGCGCGCCAGTCTGATTCGAAAGACCTGTTCGAGAAAGAGATCCTGGAGGGCCTCAAGAACACGTATCTGTCCGGGCTTCTCGGCTCGACGATCTCCACGGCGCTGAACCTCGACGAGGTGTTTTTCGGCTCGCTGTTCGACCGGCGCACCGGCATCACGAGTTCGTTCCTCAGGGTCGGTAAATATATCGGAAGAAATCTATTCATCGCGTACGAAGGCACCCTGTCGAACGAAGGCGACAAGACGTACATTTTCGAATACCGCCTGCCGAAAGGGTTCTTCATCAACATCGAAATCGAAAAACCGCGCAATCAGACGAGAATTGGCGTAAAATACGACTGGAGATTCTGAACGTCCCGGCAGGATAAAACGGGCGAAAGAGGTGAACCATGAGCGATCTGAGAAATTTTTTCCTCCAGATGGAAACGTCCCTGGGGTCCGGCATCCCGCTGGTCCGTTCCCTTCAGCTTATTTCGGCAAACCTGCCGGCGTGGGGTCTGCGCGGGAAAGTCGAGCGAATCGCGAAACTGGTCGACGGGGGGGCGTCATTTTCCGGGGCGATGGAACAGGTCGGCAAGCCGTTCACCCGGCTGCACGTCAGTTTCATCAAGTTCGGCGAAGAAGCCGGCTGTCTTGACAAGGTCTGCTCATCGCTCGCCCAGCACTCCGACCGCGAGGTCATGTTGCAGCACGATATCGTGAATGCGATGCTGTACCCCGGGTTCGTTCTCGGCATCGCGTTCTTCATGCTGCCGATCATCAACGCGATCCAGGCAGGCCAGGAATGGTCGACCGCCCTTCCGTGGGCGATCGGAAACCTGGTTATCTACGCCGGAGCGATTTTCGGCGGGACGCTGGCGTGGAACTCGAGCCTCGGCGGATCGCTGGATGCGGTTCTCGTGCATGTTCCGTTCATCGGCGGGATCATGCGCCAGACCGCCCTGGCCAGGTTCACCAGAACCCTCGCCGTCGGCCTCGCCGCCGGCGTGCCGCTCATCCAGTCGCTCGAAACGGCGATTAGCGTGAGCGGGAATCCCTGGCTCCAGAACCAGCTGCAGCACCTGCCAAAACACGTCGGCAGCGGGAAGGGTCTCAGCGCAGGCCTCGAGCAGGCCGGCTGTCTCCCGGGGACCCTCCGCGAAATGATCGCCGTCGGAGAGCAGAGCGGCCGGCTCTCGGAAATGCTCGAAAAGACGGCGAGTTACTTCGAGCAGGAGGCGTCGAACCGCGTCGGCATGGCGATGAAAATCCTGCCGGCGCTTCTCTTCCTGCTCGTGGCGATGTACGTCGGGTACAAGATCGTCGGATACTGGCAGAACACGTTGACCACCCTGATGAAATAAGGGACTCTTGCCCCCCGGGAGAGCTACGACTGGTGCGGGAGCGACTCGAGCGGTTGTTGAACATCCGCCCCGACGAATGGGGCGAGCTGGCGTATTTCGGACTGCTCAACACCCTGCTCTGGACGGGGCTCACGATCGGCGAGTCGGTCGGCGAAACCCTGTTCCTCAAGCGGGTCGGCGTCGAGCATCTCCCGAAGATGTTCATCCTCTGCTCTCTCTTCGCGATCCCGATCGGCATCGCGTATGACCTTCTCCAACAGCGAATCGAGCGGAGGCGCCTCTCCTCCGTGCTAGGGGTCGTCGCCGTCTCGGCGGTGCTTGTCTGCCTGTTCCTTATCGACGGCGGATGGACGATCGCCGGAACGGCCGTAGGATATCCTTTGTTGTATATCGTACAGAACATCCTGGCGACCGTTCTCGCCGCTCATTTCACGATTCTCCTGTCGGGACAGTTCAACACCCTCGACTCGAAACGGCTGATTCCGATCATCCTCGGGGGGGCCGTCGCAGGTTCCATCGCCGGCGGTCTTTCCGTGAGAGTGCTGGCTGACGGGTTCGGAACCGTGAACCTCCTCTGGATCTGGATCTTCATGCTCGGGCTCGGCGAGGTATGGTTCGCCTTCGGCGGTCGATCGCTGAAGGCTGCCATGTGGGCCCGCGAAGAGAAAGAGCCGCCACCGAAATACGCCGGCGAGGGGCGGCTCGACCGATGGTTCTACGAAGCCCGGGCGGTCGTCTCGACCCCCCTCCTGATGCTGCTCGCCGCGTCGATGTTCATGATGACGATCTGCAGGTATTTCATCGAGTATCAATATAGTGAAATATTCAACGCCCATTTTACCTCGGAAACCGCTCTCGCCGGCTTCATCGGCGTGTACACCATCGTCTCGAACCTCGCGGCTCTCGCCATCCAGAGCATCGTGACGGGTCGGCTGATTCAGACTCTTGGCGTCAGCAGCGCGAACCTGTTCTATCCGATCTCGACCCTGCTCGCCTTCACGGGAACGGCGTTGTCCTACACGATTCTTCCCGGCGTCTTCGCCCGCTTCAACCAGGAGGGACTCCGCCGGGCCGTATTCCACCCGGTCATCAGCCTCTTCTACAACGCCATTCCGGCGAAACGGCGCGCCCGGTCGATCGCGTTCAACGAAGGCATCATGATCCCCCTCGGAACCATCGCCGCGGGGATCATGATCATGATGCTGCAGGGGCACACGCGGGCGCTGCTGACCGTGTCGGTGGCGCTCGCGGCCGTCTGGTCGATCCTTGCCTGGGGGCAGCGCCAGGTCTACAGCCGGAGCCTCATCGAACTGCTGCGCCGGTCGCAGATCGAGAGCGTCTCCGACGACGAGAAGGACCTCGGCACGCTCGACGGTCATACCCAGGCCCTGGTGATCGAAGCCCTCAAGGACGAGAACGACGAAGTCGCTGAGCTCGCGGCCGACCTCCTGATCCGTTACGGGTCATCCTCCGCCAGGGCCGCGCTTCTGCGCCAGGCCGTCGATGCGCGACCCTCTTTGCTCATCATTCTTCTCGACAAGCTTTCGTCGTTTCCGGGACCCGACACCAGGCAGTTCCTGCTTCGCTCTCTCTGCCACTCAGACGCGGAAGTCAGGCTCTCGGCGCTCAAAGCCCTCATCGTCTACCCACACGATGACGAGATCCGCGCCCGCATCGCCGAGTTCCTCTCCAGCGGCGACATTCGCCACCGCACCACGGCCGCTGCCGGAATGATCCGCGGCGGCGATCTCGGCCAGATGATGAAGGCGCTTTCCGTCCTCCGGCAGATGCTGTGCGAGAAAGACTCGGATACCGTCGCCCTCGGCATCCATTCGCTTGGCCTCACGCGCGACGAACGATTCTGGGTCAACCTCCGCCCCTTCCTGCTCAGCGAAGATCCCAAGCTTCGGCTCGCGGCGATGCGCTCGATGAACCTGATGGTCCAGGCGGGCGAAATCTACGAGCACCTCGACGTCCTCCAGGCGCTGATTCGCGACTCGGTCCGGGAGATCCGCACCCTCGCCATCCGAATCGTCGGCCGCGTGCGCGCACGACAGAGCGTGCCGCTCCTCCTCGAAGCGCTTTCCGACTCGAGTCCGCGCAACCGGCGCCTCGCGTTCGAAGCGCTGTCAGGCTGGGGACCCGATATCCTCAACGACCTCCTGATGATTCTCGACGACCCGCAGGCCTCGATCCATGCCCAGGAAAGCGCCGTCAGGCTCCTGAGGTTCTCTCAGGATCTCTGCATCCAGGATCGGCTCGCGCGGTTCGGATTCGCCCAGATTCGCACGATCTACGAAATGAAGTGCGACGAACTCACCATCGTCCGGGAACTCCCGGCGGAGGGCGGCGAATTCCTGCGCATGTTGCTGAACGAGCGCGCCCTGGGACTGCTGAAACTGGTTCTCGCCCTCGTCGCCCCGGAAGAAAGCCGCGAGGCGAGGACGGTCTTCCGCGGGCTGTATTCTCCGAACCAGGAAATGATGAACAACGCCATCGAAGCCCTTCAATCGATGGGCGAGCGGACGCTGATCTACCACATCGTCCCCGTACTCGAAGGCCTGCCGCTCGAGCAGATCGCCGAATACGGGCGACGAACGTTCGGCATCGAGATGCGCACGGCCCGCATGGTGATCGGCAAGCATCTCGTATCGATCGAAAAGAATCTGAAGGAAGCCGCGATCTACACCGTCGGCATCAACGGCATCGACGATCTCCTGCCGGCGCTGAAGAAGATCCTGACCGCAGATGCCGGTCAATCCCAGATCGCCACCGTCTGCGCGTGGAGTATCGCGAAACTCGCCGGCGGCATGACGCGTTCCGAAATTCCCGGGCCGGCGACGGCGCGATGACAGGTGCAGACAGATGATCACGATTGAAAAAATTCTGTTTCTGAAACGCATTTCGATCTTCCGGAGTCTGAACAGCCAGGAACTTCGCATGATCGCCGAGGTCGTAAGCGAGGAAGAGTTCGCGGCCGGCGAAGTGCTGTTCCAGGAGGGCCGTCCCGGCGATTGCATGTATCTCGTGGTCGAGGGCCGGGTTGCCATTTACACCGGCGTCGCGCCGCAGACGAAGACGCTGGCGGTGTTCGAGTCGGGAGACTTTTTCGGGGAAATGGGCCTTTACGACGACAAGCCCCGTGCCGCGTCGGCGATGGCCCGCGATGCCGCCCGTCTGCTGGTGCTGAGGAAAAACGATTTCTGCGAGTTGATCTCGGAATACCCCGAGGTCGCGCTTGGGATCATGAAGGAGCTGAACCAGCGCCTGCGCGACACGAACCTGAAACTCCGCTCGTTCGAGGGCCAGATCCTCGACAAGACGACGAAACTATACTCGAGAGAGTATTTCACGGAATGCATGGCTACCGAGTTTCTGAAGGCGAAGAAGGAAGTGGTCGGCCTGTCGTTCATCGTCGCGAAATGTTCCGTTTCGGGAGAAAACGTGTATCTCGAGCAGTTGCTCGGAGAGATCGGCAGGGTGTTCGGCCTGCACCAGCGGCCCACGGACCTGTCGGCACGACTCGGAAACGCGAAAGCCGTGATCATGCTGTGCGAGGCGAACCGTGACGGGGCGGGGGCTTTTCTGCGCAGAGTCCGCAGGGATATCGACAAGTTCATCGTCGAGTTTCGCGAGTCGCGGGGGAGCGAAGCGGACGTCGCGTTCTTCACGTTCGTATTTCCCGAGGATTCGCAGGAACGCGAAGCCATGATCGCGCTGCTCGACCAATGCTGATTGCGGCCGGTCGATCGCGTCTCGGTGCCGCGCTCATCGTCTTCGCCGCCGGGCTCGCCCTCTATCTGCCGACCCTCCAACCCGGCATCGGCTGGTATAACGCCCCGGAGCTCGTCTGCGCTGCGCTCACGCTCGACGTGCCGCACTCGCCGGGATACCCCCTGTTCACCCGGCTCGCCTCGGCGGCGATCGCGCTGGTTCCCTGGGGCGACCCCGCCTGGCGCGTCAACCTGCTTTCAGCCGTCCTTGGCGCTGCGGCGGCTGGCGCGTGGACGGCATGGCTCGCGGGGTGGGGGATCCGCCGGAGGATCGCCGCATGCGCAGGCATCTGGCTGCTTCTCGTTCCGACTTTCTGGGAACAGGCCACGTCGTCTGAAGTATATACCCTCGAATGTTTCATTCTGGCCTCGTTCATGCTTATCGCCCAGGCGGCCCGCGAAGGCAGGGTCGGCTTCGGGAAAAGCCTGGCCACGGGGCTGCTTCTCGCCGCCGGGATCGGGCACAGGCCGACCTTCGCCCTTCTCGCCGCAGGCGCCCTCTTCACGCTCCAAGGGACTGGCTTGAGATCACGCCTCGACGCATCGTCCGGCGCTGGGATCGCCTGCGGGCTCCTGGTCGGCGCCATTCCGACCCTCGATCTCTTCGTCCGGCTGCAGAATGAAAACCGCATTCTCATCGATCCGATGATCGGACGCGGTCTCGACGGGTTCTGGAGGTTCTTTACCGGCGCCGATTACCGGAATGCGATCGGCGTCTTCGGGCCGGGCGAGCTTTTCGAACGGTTCAAAGGCTGGCTGTCCGTCGTCAGCGGCGCCGGAATCTGGATGCCGATCTTGGCCACGGCGGCCGTTCTTGCAAAAAATCGTGACTGGCGCATCATCGGGGCCTGTCTGTGGTTGACCGCGGTCAATACGGGGTTCGTGCTCAACTATAACGCGTTCGAAGCGCATACGATGCTTCTTCCCACGCTGATGGCGATCGGCGGTCTGGGAGCGTCCCTTCTCTCGCGCCACCAGGGCGGAAACGTGTCCAGCGTGATGCTGGCCGTGATGGTGGCGACCGGACTCGCCGTTCCCATCTCAGCGACGAGGATCGAAGGCCGTTCGCGCGATTCCGAGATCGTCACGAGGCGGATCGCGGCGCTCGTTCCGGAACGCTCCGTGCTGATGATGAACAACGATATCGAGTTCAGGCCGTTGTATTACCTCCGCCTGACCAGAAAGTTCAGACCCGATCTTGGCATTCGCCTCGTCGACGCGCTGACCGCGTCCGATGCGGCTGATCTCGAGCCCGAGGTCGCGCGGGGAGTTCTGTTCGGGTCCCTCATTTACCCGGCGAGCTCCGCAAGGGTTCTGGGCGAGCGATATATGGTCGAATCGTGGGGATACCTCCGGCGGATCAGAAATCCCGACGCGGCAGACTTCGCTGACGAGCTGCCGCCCACGTGGCGTCGACTCGAAATCGGATCGTCCGCATCGATCGCGGTCGATCCCGACGTGCAGGTTCTCCCTCTTGGCGGGCAGGCGGGGCGAATCGCCTCGAATACCCTTCTGCCAGGCGACGTGATCGTGTACCGATACATGATGCCGATCCGGGCAGGCTTCAATCCATGCCTGTTGAAGGCGGAACTCGTCGATGACGACGGCAGGGGATTCGCTGATGCCGGCGTGAAAACGGGGCACGACATTCACTTCCTTTCCATTGGAAATGCCCTGATGCAAAGCGGATATGCGCGTGCCTACGCTGTCGTTCAGCGGACGATCGTCGTGCCTGACCGAGTATGGGGCACGAACGTCCGGCTGACGATGTGCACCGTGAGTGTTGGCAACTTGCCCCTTGAAGGGTGGATTACGGATGTCCTGCCCGGAGCTCACCCCCTGAATGCGGAGGGTGCGACCGAGCTGTTCAGATTGCGTAACGGAATGGGCGGAGCCCCGCTGTTTTTCTCGGGGAGATCGGGTGGCATCGATGACGCACCGAGTTCCGGGCGTATCGTTGTCGCTGAATTTACCGCCCCCCCAAACATTCCTTGATTTCCCCTATCTCCCCGACTATAATGCATCAGCCTCGCATCTTATTGTTCGGGGAGTCTTTTTGCCACACGCATTTCTGCTGGAAGCAGGGTTCTGGGGGTTGCCCTACGGGACGCTGGCACGCGATCTCCGCGATGCTCCGGCGGCCGTTCTTGCCGTTTTCACACGGGAGCGCATCCAGGCTGGCCGCGCCAGGCTCTGGATAAGCGCGCATCGAGTCGGCATCCTCATCGACGGCATCCCCGAGTCCCAAACCGACCAGATGACCGAGATCCGCGGTCCCAAAGCGTCGGTCGCGTATGATTTCAACAGGCTTCCAACACCAGCCGCCCGCGGATTCGCATCAGCCCAGGGCGTCGAGCTCAAAGATCTCGTGGTTCGCGACGTCGACGGAGAAAAGTTCCTGTTCGCCCGCCGCGGGGATAAGGGGAGACCGTCCCTCGACATCATCCCGAAGCTCATTCCTGCGATCCTGGCGGCCCTCCCCTGGACGGGCAGACCGTGGAACGACGATGCGGCGTTTCCGCAGCCGCCGGCCTATGTCTGCGCTCTCGCCGACGAAAAGATCGTTTCCTGCTCGATCGACGGCGTCACGTCGGGAAGGGACACCGGTCTGCTGGAAGGCGGAGTGTTCCGCAAGATCGGCGTTCCGTCGGCTGTCGAGTATCCCGGCATCATGGCGGGACTCGGGCTGACCCAGCTCCCCGCCGACCGGCAGAAGCTCATGGATTCCCACTTCCAGTCGGTCGTCGAATCCGGCGCAACGGTGCGGAAGGAGCCGCGCATCCTCGAGCGTATCGCATTCGAAGTCGAGCGGCCCCAGCCCGTTGTCATCAACCTGAGGGACGACGCCTGGATCGAACTACCAGATCCGGTCTACATGCAGATTCTCGGGGAATCCCCCGCCTACCTGCCGACGGAATCGTCACGCGGAGGGCTGCTCCCGAAACTCATCGGGTTCGTCGAGAAGCGCAATCTCGCTTCGAACGAGGCCGACGTGCGCGCCCGCGATATCGAGCGACGAATGATGGCCGCCGCCGACGCCTGGGCTGCGGATCTCGCAAAGCCCCTCGACGAATGGGCGGCGGGGCTTCGCCAGCTGCCCCAGCCCTCCGGCAACGGAACGATGTACGACGCTGCCTTGAACGTGTCCAGGACGGCCCAGCAGCTGAGCAGGCTTCCTGGGCTTGCCGCCGAAATCCAGGAGTCGCAGGTCGACCGAGTCATTCTGCTGGCGATGTCGGAATACTGTTTCGCGATCGTCCGCAAATACCCCGAGCTCGCCGGAACGCTGATCGCCGTCGTCGCAGAGCGCAAGGGCGTCCCTCCCGAAACGGTCTCGATCGTCCGCGACACGGCCGGGTTCTGGGCCGGACGCGACGTGATGCCCACCGACCGCATCGCGATCGTCTGCTCTCTGGCCGGCATGCTGGCCAGACTGCGTGAACTGCCGGCCGATGGAAACAGGGAGGCGATTGCGGACAGGATTCTGAACCTGCTCGTCTCAAATAATATATGTGTTGATATTATACAGGCCGCCGGAGTCTCCGACGTCGCCGCCGCAAGAACGTTCTGGCTGGAGGCTCTCACACGGAAAATGCAGCGCGAGGGCATCGACAGGCGGAAGTTCGACTGGCTGATTCCCGAGGGCCCGATCGATCCCGTTTCGATCCTGACGGCCGCCCGCTCCTGGAAAGACGGCGTTCCCGCAGATGCGGATCAGCTCAAATCCCTGCTCGGCAGGCTCCAGCAGAGGCTCGCGCTCGCCGGCACCTCCGAGCTTCCCCTGCCGCCCGAGACGCCGCCGGAAAAGGCCCTGCACGCGAAGCTCGAGCTCCTCGAGCATCCGTCCTGCCTCTCATACGTCGATCTGTTCGAACACCTCGCCGGCGCGAGAATCCACGCCGAAGCATGCCTCATGGATCTTCCCACCGCTCTCGATCTCTCCCGGCCGGATATCGGCCGTCGCGTCGCCCTGCTCAGACGATATGCCTGCCAGCTTCGTCGCCTGCCGTTCATCGGCGGCGCGCAGAAACAGCAGACATCGGCGGCGGCAGGAGGTGCCGCATGACTCGGACGCTTCCGCCCGCCGGCTTCCGGAGTTTCGTCGTCTCGGTCCCGTCGCGGCCCGGGAACAGGCCTTGGCTCGTAAACGTAAACTCGCTCGCGCACGCGCGTGAGATGTCCCTGTCAACATCCCAGGAGGAATATATCGCATGATCGCTTCTGAAGACCATCCCAACACCCCAGCAACTCCTCCCGCCGGCGGCGCAGGACGCGACGGAATCAAGGGCACGTATCCGTTGCTGCCTCTGCGCGACGTGGTCGTGTTTCCGTATATGGTGGTCCCGCTGTTCGTCGGCCGCAAGAAATCGATCCGCTCGATCGAGGAAGCGATGATGAAGGACCGCAAGATCATCCTCTGCGCGCAGAAAGTCGCGAAGACCGACGATCCGAGCGTCGAGGACCTGTACACCACGGGGACCGTCGCCGAAATTCTTCAACTCCTCAAGCTGCCCGACGGCATTCTCAAGATTCTCGTCGAAGGGACGACCCGTGTGAAGATCGACAGGTTCACCAAGGACGACGACTGCTTCGAGGTCGAAGCGGCGGAAGTCGTCATCGCCGACGAGAAGACGGTCGAGCTGCAGGCGCTCATGCGGAACGTGATCAGCCTGTTCGAGCAGTATGTGAAGCTGAACAAGAAGATCCCCCTCGAAGTCATCATGGTCGCCAACAACGTCGAGGAGCCGGGACGGCTTGCCGACATCATCACGGCCCACCTCCAGCTCAAGGTCGAAGAGAAGCAGGAGATCCTTGAGGCGTTCGAGCCCCGCGCCCGCCTCGAGAAGATCGCCACGATCCTCAACCGCGAGCTCGAGATCATGATGGTCGAAAAGAAGATCCGCGGCCAGGTTCGCAAGCAGATGGAGCAGATCCAGAAGGAATACTACCTGCGCGAGCAGATGAAGGCGATCCAGAAAGAGCTCGGCGAGGGCGAGGAGCGCGGAGACGAGCTCGAGGAGTTGAAGGAGGCGATCGCGAAGGCGAAGATGCCCGAAGACGCCCGAACGAAGGCGGACAAAGAGCTGAACAAGCTGATGAAGATGCCGCCGGGCTCCGCCGAGGCGACCGTTTCCCGCAACTACATCGACTGGCTCGTTTCGCTGCCCTGGTCCAAGCAATCGAAGGACCGCATCGACATCGAGAAGTGCGAGGCCATTCTCAACGAGGACCACTTCGGCCTCAAGAAGGTCAAAGAGCGGATCATCGAGTATCTGGCGGTATGCAAGCTGAAGAAATCGATCAAGGGCCCGATCCTTTGCCTGATCGGCCCTCCCGGCGTCGGCAAGACCTCGCTCGGCCGCTCGATCGCCCGCGCGCTCAACCGCAAGTTCGCCCGCATCTCGCTCGGCGGCATGCGCGACGAGGCCGAGATTCGCGGCCACCGGCGCACCTACATCGGCGCCCTTCCCGGCCGTATCATTCAGGCTCTGCGTGACACCGGCACCCGGAACCCCGTCATCCTGCTCGACGAAATCGACAAGATGGGAATGGACTTCCGCGGCGACCCGAGTTCGGCTCTTCTCGAGGTGCTCGACCCCGAGCAGAACCATGCGTTTTCCGACCATTTCATCGCCACGCCGTTCGACGTGTCAAAAGTGCTCTTCCTCACGACGGCGAACGTTCCACACACCATCCCGCCGGCGCTGAAGGATCGCCTCGAGATCGTATATCTTCCCGGATACACCGAAGAGGAAAAAGTCCAGATCGCGAAGAAATACCTGGTTCCCAAGCAGCTCGAATCGAACGGCATCGACAAGTACGATATCACGATCCAAGATTCGGCCATCATCGAGGTCATCCGGAAATACACCCGGGAAGCCGGCGTCCGGAGTCTCGAGCGTGAGCTTGCCGCCGTCGGCCGGAAAGTGGCGCGCAATATCATCGTGAAGCTCCAGAAGTCCGACATCAAGACCAACACGGATGACAGCGATGAAAAGGATGCTCAGGCTGAAGCGGCTTCCGACGCGAAACAGGCGAAGGAGTCGAAGGAGTCGAAGGAGCCCCGCGAAGGGAAGAACGGCGGCGAGGCGAAGGGGGCGAAAATGACCGAAGCCGAACTCGCCGCGCGTGCCGCGATCGGCCCGATCGTCGTCACGGCCGCGAGCATCGAGTCGTATCTCGGCGTTCCCACCTTCCACATCGACAAAAAGGAAGAGAAGGACGAGATCGGCGTCGTCACGGGCCTTGCCTGGACCGAAGTCGGCGGAACGATCCTGCCGATCGAAGTCGCGGTGATGCCCGGCCGCGGGAAGATCATCCTCACCGGCTCGCTCGGCAACGTCATGAAGGAGTCCGTCCACGCGGGCATCTCGTATCTGCGAAGCCACGCGCCCGAACTGAAGATGCGCCCGATCGACTACGAGAAGATCGATCTGCACGTTCACTTCCCCGAGGGCGGCGTTCCGAAGGACGGTCCGTCCGCCGGCATAGCAATAGCGACCGCTATCTACTCCGCGCTGAACGAAGTGCCGGTGAGCAAGGACGTCGCGATGACGGGTGAAATCACCCTGCGCGGAAAGGTGCTTCCGGTCGGCGGAATCAAGGAAAAACTCCTCGCGGCGCACAGACATAATATTCACAATATTATCCTGTCGGCCGAAAACGAGAAGGACCTGACAGAGATTCCCGAGGAAATCCGGAACGTCATGAACATCACCCGCGTGAAGGATGCGTCGGAAGTCCTCAAGCTCGCTCTGACCGGCGAGCCCAAGACCACGCCGCTCGAGTTTCCCGACTGGCCGTTCGGGGGCCCCTCGGGCAGGAAAAAGCGGCTGAAGGACCTCGGTCGCGAGAAGCACGAGAAGGCCATCAACAAAACACGCAAGAAGCGGAGCGCAAGGGTATGACCGTCAAAGTCACTTCCGCCGTTTTCAACGCATGCGTGACGAGCAAGGATGCGTTGCCGACGGACGGCCTGCCTGTCATCGCCCTCGTCGGCCGGAGCAACGTCGGCAAATCGTCGCTCATCAACAATCTTGCCGGCCGCCGAGAGCTCGCGAAAACGAGTTCGACCCCCGGAAAAACCCTCACCATCAACTTCTACCAGTTCAACGAGGCGTTTTATATCGTCGATCTTCCCGGCTACGGCTACGCGAAAGCTTCGAAGATCACGAGAGAACGCATCCAGAAGATGATGGACGAGTTTTTCGAGGCTTGCCCGACGCTCAAGGCCGTCGTGCAAATCATCGATCTGAGGCACTCGCCGAGTTCGCTCGACAAGCAGATGTTCAAGTGGATCCAGGATCAGAACTTCAACTACCTTGCCATTCTCAACAAGGCGGACAAGCTTTCGACCCAGCAACAGATCCGCATGTTCCGCCAGATCATGCGCGACCTCCACACCGACGGCCCCGGCATCGTCTTTTCCGCCCAGACCGGACAGGGAAAGGACGACGTCCTCGAGGCATTCGTCCGGCTTGCGGCGGGCGAGGAGATTCAGCGATCCGTCTCGAAACCGCGCCGCGCCGAACGACAGGGCGACGGCGGCCGGCGCGGCCGGCGTGACCGTAGACCCGGCCAGGCCGATTCCCAGAAGCCCCCTTCCCCCGATGCTCCGCAAGCGGAACAGGCACAACCACCCGCCGCCGGCGATCAACAGCCCCCGCAGGGACAAGGTCAGGGCCGGCAGCGTCCGCAGGGAGGAGGGCAGGGGCCCCTGGGCCCGCGTCGTGAAGGCCAACATCAGCAGGGGCACCAGCGACGACGAGATCGGAACCGCAGAAATGCAGGTCAGAAAACCGAGGGGCGGGATAAAGCCCCGCAACGTCCGAACGATTTGAAACCTGAGGGAGGAGAATCAAAATGAGCAGGATGACGACCGCAACAGCCGCCCTGGCAGTATTGGCACTCGTAGGATTATTTCAGCCGTCCGGTGCGTTCGCCGCACCAACGGCGTTGCTCGAGGCTTCTCGCCTGGTGACGGCGGCTGACGGGTTGGCCGACACCGCGCCCGACGAAGCCGGGAAGATGTATCGCAAGGCGTTTCAGACTGCCCTTTCGCTGACCACGCCCGCGTCCGGAAAGCGCCAGCGGGAAGAGGCGCTCGCCCTCGCCACCCGCTGCATTCACCCCGACCTTTTCGAGGAACTCCGGATCGCGATCGACACGTATCTGTCCCTGTATCCCCACGGTCGCCATGCATGCGACGTCCAGATGCGCAAGGCGCTGATCGAATATGCCGACGGGAACGCCGCCGAAGCCGAAGCCGCCCTTGCAGCCGCGAAATCCCTCGCGAGAGGCTCGAAGCGCGCAAAGCTCGAATCCCTCCAGTTCGACGGCCACCTGACGGCCCACATGTACCGGTCTGCCGAAACGGCCCTCACCGAGATGCCGACACGGAATCGCACGATCCGCCGCGACAAGAAGCGGTTCAAGAAGGGTTCCGAACTCGTCGCCGAGGCGCTCAGCCAGGTTCGTGACGGCAAATTGACCGGCGACAGCGCCATTCGCGCGCTCGAAGAAGCCATCGAAGGCGGGTATTTCGGCGCGGCCGCTCCCGCCGCGGAGCTGGAACTCTCGGCGGCGCTCGACCGGAAACAGCCGGCATACCACCGCTGCGAAGTGAGCTTCATGAACCTGGTGCGCGAGCACCGCCATCACCTTGCACCGAACCAGCGGCTCGAACGGATGGCTGCGTTCCTGAGCGATTATCCGCAGGCCGACGAGGAACTTCGCGGTCGGGCAATGTTCCAGGCCGCGACCGTGTGCCGCTACGAGCTGAGAGACCCGGCCCGCGCGGCCACGTTCATGGAGCAGCTCCAGTCGCTCGAAACCTGGAAAGAGCGCGTCGCCGTCGAGCGGCTTCTCGACATCCTGACCCCTGAAAATCTCGACAAGGCCGAGTTCCGTTCCGCCGTCCGCGCCCTCGTCATCGATCACGCGACGTCGTTCCCCTATGACAACGGCGTTCTGCCGGTCGTGACCATGGAAGCGCTCACGGAACTCGACGCTCTCAGCGCGACCCTCACCGAAGCGAAGTCGGATCTCGGCTCGCTTCTCGAGACGTTCACCAGCACCCTCACCGTCCGCGGCATCCCGATGCAGGCGATCTACCTCGCCGCGTGCGACAACCGCATGCGCGCCTGGGAAACGATCGAAAACGCCGGAAAAGCCGTCGCCGAGCGCGAGAAAAAAATGATGAACGATATTCTTCGGCCGTTCTTCCTGATGACGTCGCCTACGGACAGGCTGCTGATCTCGGCTCTCGCTCTGTATGAGCGGTTCCCGATCAAGGCCATCGACACGCTGCTGGTCTATCTGACCCGGCGGCCCGATTCCCTCAAGTCTCAGCATGCGCTGGCTCTGCTGGCCGATCTGTATAAGCAACACGGCGATTATATCGAAGCGCAGTCCGTCTGGAGCACCCTCCGAAAGTTCTACCCAAAATCGCTCTGGACCAAATAACTCGGGAGTAACTCATGAATCGGTTTCTTTCCTTGACGGCGATGCTCGTCGCCCTGTCTGTAACCCTGCATGCGGAAGGTCTGTTCGAATACAACGGCTTGTTCCCTTCCGACAGGCCCGCCGAGGCCGCGATCAGCAACTACATGCTGATCGACAAGCCCCGCCAGATCGAGTTCGAAGTCATCGACCGTCAGGGGAAACCGTGCCAGACCGTGAAGGTCGTCGAGATCGTCCTGACGTCCGACACCTCCATCCAGAAGAAATCCGACGCGGGACTGAAAACGGTCGACCTCCCCGAACCGGGAATCTACGAAGTGAAAGTGCGTCCCTCGGCCGATGCGCCGGGAGAAATTGGCTTCACCCTCCGGGTGAAGGATACGGGAAAGTCGCCGCAGGTCACGGATACTGCCTCGTCGACGCAGGCGCCAGTCCCGGCACCCCAGGCTTTGCAGCAGGCAACCGCTCCGTCGGAAACGTATCTTCCGCTCCCGGTCGCGACGCAGACTCCGATAGAGCCGCCTTCCGTCTCCGTACCGGCGGCGGTCGGTCCGGTTCCGGCCGATTCAACCGGTCCCGTCATGCTCATGCCCTCGGGAAACGGGTATGCGGATCCCTTCAAGCCGATCGAACTGCGCTTCGGAGCGGACATTCCCGAGGGAACCCCGCTCGAGGCATGTATGCAGGTTTTCGTGCTCGATGCGAAGGGCGTTGAACAAACGGCGCAGGGGCAGTGTTTCCCGGCAGGCACCCGGGGCGTCCGATTCATCCCGGCCGGTCTCATCAACGGCGCGGTGTACCACGTGCGCGCCATCGATCCGCAGTCGCGCCGGCGCCTGGCCGACTTTTCCTTCCCGACCTTTCCGGAAGTTCGCCTGACGATGGCCCGCGGCGATGCAGGCGACGTGCGCCTCGAGATCACCTGGTCTCCGCTCAGCGGACTGATGCCGAGCGCGGAAGGCCAGGTCATCCGTCTCGATATGACCGAGCTTGCCGTCCAGTCGTCGGCAGGCGACATCATCACCTTCGCGATGAAGCCCGATCTGCCTCCGTTCGGAAACGTGAACGGTATCGAATACCGCGCCCAGCCCTGGCGGTTCACGATGACCATTCCCCCCGAACATCTTCAGGGCGCGACCCAGTTGATGGCATCCCTGCGGGTTCCGCTGGCGGGCTCGGAAAAGCCGGTCGACGTCGTGAAGTCCACGCTCGCGTTCGCCGGCCCGACCCAGACGGCGGCATTCGGGTCGTCGGTTCAGCCGGTCATCCCGGAAACGCCGATCGTTGCCTCGGCTTCGGCCGGTGACCCGCCCGTCGCGTCTCTTCCCGAGGTCGACATCGCGACCCTGACGGGGCCGGCCGACCAGGCGGCGCAGGCAAGCCCGGCGATCGACGTTCCTGCTCCGGCGGCCGCTTCCCAGGCGTTCGAATCGACTCTTCCCGCTCCCGAAGTTCTTTCCATCCCGCCGGTCGTTCCGTGTGAAGATCCGGGAGCATCGGCAACGCTGACGATCCTGAAAAAGTTTGTGGTTGGAGAGGGCGGCCCCAACGATGCGTTCAGCTGGCCGAAAGGAATGACATGGGCTGAGGACGGGACCCTCTGGGTCGTCGACAGTCAGAACCGCCGGCTCTTGCGGTTCATCGACGACGGCCGCCTGATCACCGCGCTTGGAAAGAAGGGGAAGGGGCCCGGAATGCTTGGCCTGCCCATCGACATCTCCGTCGCCACCTCCGGGATCGTCGTGTCCGATACGGCGGCCCATACCGTTCATCTGTTCGATGCCGACGGAACCTTTATCCGCGCGATCGGAACCTGGGGCACAAAGACGGGGCAGCTCGACCTGCCGCACGGCGTCTTCATCGACGGCGACCAGGTCTGGGTGACGGACCGCGGCAACACGAAGATCCTCCGGTTCGGCCTCGACGGCGTCTATCGAGGAGGCTTCGGAAAGAAGGGCGAGCTCGACGGCTACATCACCGAGCCCGTCAGCGTTCGAATAGCGAATGATATTGTTTGGGTGCTCGAAGGCAAGAATGGCCGAGTCCAGAAGTTTTCCCGAGACGGGAAAGCCCTCGGCTCTTTCCCGACCTCCTCAAAAGATCCCGTCGCGCTCGAGATCGACCCCTGGGGCTATATCTGGGTCGCCGACGGGGAAGGCCACCGTATCATGCGTTTCGACCAGGCGGGGCGACTTCTGCTAAGAATCCAGCCCCCTGCCGGCGGACGGCAGTGGATTCCGACGTCCGTTGCGGTGCGACGTGACGGAATGATTGCCGTCGGTGACGGCGAGGACCGGTCGGTGCACCTCTACCGACTCACGAAGCCCTGAGTCGATGCGCCCCGAGGCAAATACAATGTATCGGAAGATGCCGGCGAACACGCTCCTCGTGTGGGCTCTCATTTTCTTCCAGGCGGTGATCTGTTTCGGTCAGACCGCAACCGGTACCGTCCAGGCGGAATGGCATGTCGCATCGTTTTCCGGAGGGGTGACGATCGAACGGTCGAGCCGCTCGACCGAGGCGATGTCGGAGAGCCGGAACGCGCCGATATGGATCGGCGAAAAGGTCGATACCCGGGAAACCGGTCAGGCCAGGATCGACGGGCCGGACGGGCACCAGATCAGACTCCGCGAGCGGACGAAGATTCGGCGTGCCGACGTTTCCGCCTGGGAGGTCGAGTCCGGCCTGGCCGGCTTCCGGTTCGAACAGACGGCCGGTGAGCCTCCTCTAAACCTCGTTCTGTCGCCATGGGCGAAGGTCGAGTTCAGATCGGGCATCGTCATCGTGAAGGTCGCCCCGTATCTTACACGCGTGGCCGTCCTCAAGGGAACGGCCGAGGTAACGGGGCAGGGGGGCCTGACGCGCACGCTCGGGCCGAAGCAGGAATGCGCCGCCGTCCCCTCGGCCATCTCATCCGTCTACGAAGCCACCGACGATCTCTACTTCGCCTGGTATTGGGACAAACCCTGAGACGAAACACCCAGGGCGCGTTTCACACAGCGCCCCTCCGTTGGCAATCGAGCGTTTCAGTGCGTAGGAGCGGGGTTGAAACCCGCTCTGTCGCAACAATGCGAAGCATGTTCAATTGAACACGTCGGGGAAAACGTGGATGTTGCGTCGTTTCAGCACGTCGTTTTCATACGTGTCGGCGATGAGATGAATCTCCCAGCGGCCGCTTCGCGGGCTGATCGATTCGCGGATGCTTCCCGAGTAGGTGTTGGGGATGCTTTCGTAATAGACGAAATTGCTGGAGCTGTCCAGAAGCCGCATGAAGTATTTCACGACGCCCACGCCGGGAAGCGGATCGTAATAGATCGCGGCCTGCTGACCGTCATACTCGAGGCGGGGCGTTCCCGAGAAGTTGTTCGAAAGCGTCCAGGAGAGATTTTCGACGAGAAGGGCGTTCGTCTCGCCGTTCCTGGTGTATTTTAACGTATAATTTCCGATATTGAACGAGTTCAGGCCGCCGACGAGGGTGGTCTCGTATCGCATGAGGTAGTTGTTCAGACGAAGCGTGTCGGAAATGCGGGTGCCTTGGGCGTTTTCGATCCAGCCGCCCGTGACACCGTCGCCGCCCGCGTAGGCGAACATGCCGTCACGGTCGTTGGCGCCCTCCTGGGTGATGCGCACGGGAACGATGCCACCCCTGAAGGGCCCGGTGGAGGCGGAACCTCCGCCGTTCCCCCCGCACCCGGAAGCCGCGACGACCGATACCAGAACGAATATCAGGAAAAGCCGTTTCATATCGTATTGCACGATAGCACATTTCCGAAATCCGGTGTAGGGGCGCTTCGCGAAGCGGCCGTACTTGACATGTGGGAATGCTGCCGATAGCATCTTAGCCCATGCGCATTCTTCATTCCCTCGAAGGTCACACCTGGAGCGGCGGGCAACAGCAGGCGCTTCTTCTGGCAATGGGCCAGGCCGCGCGAGGTCACGACGTCCTCCTGATGTGCCAGCGAGGAAGCGAGCTCGAACGGCGAGCCTCCTCACACGGCGTGCGACTTCGCCCCCATGACTACCGCGGCGAACTCAACCCCGTGTCCATCGCCGGACTTGCAAATGCGTTCAGGGAATTCCGACCCGACGTGGTGAACGTCCACCGCGCCTGGGCCCATACCCAGTGGGCGCTCGTGGCGCTTGTGCATCGGTTCCGCGGCCTGATCGTCACCCGCAGAGTGCTCTTCAGGCCCGATTTCAATCCTGTCAGCCTCGTGAAATATCGGACCCCGGCCGTCCGAGGCTACATCGCCGTCAGCAGGGCCGTCGCGGACCGCCTGAAAGAGATCGGGGTGGAGGAGCGCCGGATCCGCGTCGTGTATTCGGCGACCGATACGAACCGGTTCAGTCCGGCTTCGCGCGAGCCTCTGTCCGGCCCGTGGCCCGTTCCGGAACACGCTCCCGTCGGCCTCTTGGTGGGAAATTACCATCGCAACAAGGGCCACGACCTCCTGCTGGGGGCGTTCCCGAAAGCCGCGGAAGGCTGGCCCGCCCTCCATCTCGTCATCGCCGGAAACGGCACCGATTCGGGGCCGCTGCCGGCGAAACTGGAGGGACACCCCCTGCGTGAACGTATACATATACTTGGCTATAGAAACGACGTGCCGGCGCTGATCTCCCGCTCGACCTTCACCGTCAACGCCTCCTACGAGGAAGGATTTTCGGGGACCGTCCGCGAGTCACTCTCGATGGGCGTTCCCGTCCTCGCCTCGGATATCCCGGCGAACCGCGAGATGAACGAACTCGTTCCGATCAGCCTCTTCGAAAGCGGAAACGAAGCCGATCTCGCACGCGGCATCCTCTCCATGAACGTGCGGGAGCGGCCGGAGGAACGCCTGAGACGTCGGGAAGCGGCCGTCGACTTTTTCTCCCGGGACTCCATGGTCGATGCGACGCTCCGCGCCTATCGCGATCTCGGCATCCCGGCCTCATGAACCGATCCGTTCCCGTCCTGTATTATCATCGCGTCGGCGCCCCGGACCCGATCCATCTCAGCGTTCCGACTCCCTTGTTCGCAGCGCAGATGGCCTATCTCGCACGGCACGGCTGGAAAACGCTCACGATGCGCCAGTTGATCGATCATGTGACGGGAATTGCGCCGGCGCCACGGAAGTCACTCGCGATCACCTTCGACGACGGGTTTCGCGACAACCTCACGGAAGCGATGCCGATCCTCAAACAACACGGTCTGCGGGCGACCGTGTTCGCCGTCGGATCCCTCGTGAGGCCCGATTCGTCCCCTCCCGCTCGGGAACATCGCCCGTTCACGACGGCTCACACGGCGGCCCGGAGGGGAGACCTCGGCGATTTCCTTTCGGAGGCCGAACTCGACCTGCTCCTGGAAAACGGAATCGAGACACATTCGCACGGCTGGGAGCACTCACAGGCCTTCTGCGGCTCCCGAATCACCGGCTTCTATCCGCGAACGGACGACCACTGGGCGATTCCTCCTGCCTGGCGTGGAGTCCCCGACGTTTCGGATCTTCCCGTGTTTCCCAGAAAACCCGGTCTTGTTGTGAATGCCTGGGTTCCGAACAAGGAGCGGTTCAGGCGGCTTTTGGAAGCAGGAGATACGCATATGACGATCGGAAGCGAGCTCGAATCCGGGTTTTTCGAGATCGAAACGGATGCCCAGCGTGAACGGCGCGTGCGAGACGATCTCTCGAAATCGAGGCAACGGTTCGAACGTTGGCATGAGTCCGGTTGCGACGTCTTCTGCTGGCCCTGGGGGGCCCACGACGAGTTGACGCGGCGGGTCGCCCGCGAGGTCGGCTACCGGGGGGCGCTCGCGACATCGACGGGGGCGAACGCGGTCGGAATAGACCCCTTCGCGATTCACCGCTTTCCCGTGAAAAAAAGCGGACTGGCGCGGTTCGTCGTCGGTTTGTGGCTGAGAGCGCATCCCGTTGCGAGCCGTGTGTACGGGTTTCTGCGGGGACGCGTCTGAATCTTGTGATATAATGGAAACATGATTCTCCATCCAGACGAGATCATCAAGAAAGCGCAGAAATGCCTGAAGGAAGGCCGGAATCCGGCGAGCGCCCTGTCTGCGATCGGCATGGCCTATTTCGAAAAGGGCCTTCTCGACAAGGCGATTTTCTATTACCAGAAGGCCCTCGAGCGCGACCAGGCCTTCGCGCCTGCCTATGCCGGCCTCGGCATCGTCTACGGGAAAAAAGGCCTCGTGACCGAATCGGTCTACAACCTGAAGGAGGCCATCCGCCTCTCTCCCGACTGCGCCCTGCTGTACAACTGGCTCGGCGACGCATACTTCGACCTCGGCCGAACCGAGGACGCGATCAGGGAATACGGCAAGGCCACCGAGCTCGACTCCCTCGACTCGAACGCCCACAACGACCTCGCCGACGCCTACCGGCGGAAGGGAGATTTCGCCCAGGCCCTCGATTATTATCAGAAGACTCTCGAGATCGATCCGTCCGACACGAACGCCATCCTCGAAAAGGCCCAGGTGCTCCTGCATCTCGACCGGCGCGACGAGGCACGCGCTCTGCTGCTCGACATGGTCGCCCGGTTCCCCGAGTCGGAAGACACCAAAACGGCGAAAGTCGTTCTGGGCGCGCTTTTTACACAGGAAGGCGATTACATCTCCGCCCGCGACTACCTCGTCCAGGCCGCTAAAGACTACCCGTTCAACCCGACGATCCAGTTCCATCTCGGTCTCTGCGATCTGATCCTCGACGAACCGGAAGCGGCGAAGGCGCATCTTCAGCGCACGGTCGATCTCGATCCCGCGAACGTCCGCGTCGTCAAGCTGGTCCAGCAGCTCAGGAAACGTTCCGTATGACGCGGACATCGATCGGCCGCACCGGCATGGTGCTCGTCGTGGTCGCCGTCGGCCTCATCTTCGTCACGATCTTTTTTGCCACGATGATCGGCCGCGTCAGACACGAAACGGGGCTCACCGCTCGCGCGTCGATCAACGAGCGCCTCTACCAGATCGCAACGGCGATCGGGAGGCTGACCGTCCGCAAGCTGCAGCGCGATTTCGAGACGTACGACAAGAAATCCGAAGAGAACATCATGGACATGGTGTTCAACGGCAAGAAAAAGATCAAGGACGTCTCATACGACGATGTGATCGGCGAACTCGACGTCGTGAAGCAGATCCGAGAGGAGTTCAAGTCACGCTGGGGGGAGCTCGACATCGCCGTGAAATACAGCGTCGAGATACCCGATAAAAACAATTTCTCTTCCTATATGGCGGGCCTCGAAAACTCCCCATTCGAGAGATATGGATATATATCAGCCGATGTCGTCGTCACCCACAGAAACCACCGGAAGCACTGCAAGATCAGCAAGCAGTTCCTGCTGACCCGCCTGTTCGCGGCGCCGTTCCACCGGTTCACCTTCTTCGTCAGCAACGCGGCCTCGATCGACCCCGACAAGCTCAACCGGCTGAAGGAGATCCACGACGACGGAACCGTCGTCGACGCCGATCCGCCGCTCCAGTTGTTCAACATGCGCATCACGGGGAACCAGTCCCTTCCGCGCGTCCAGTTCAATCCGGGGACCCCTCCGGTCGTCGAGACCGCCGATGACCTCAACCAGAACGGATGGGTGTATCTTGGCGGCTCCGGAAACAGCGGCGAAGGCATCACCCTGAAAATCATGTCCGGCTCCCAGGGAAAGATGCCCGACGACGCCTCCGATTCGAGCAACAAGAACAAATACGGCGAGTATTTTCATTGCTATTATACGGATCAGTCCCTCGGCTGGCGCGGATCCCAGATGTGGACCCAGTGGCTGGCTTCCCACGGCGTTCCCGAGGCGAACCCGCCGGTGATGAAGATCTGTTACGTCGATTACGGCTTTTTCAGCCATGTCGGCGGAAGCCCGCCCATCCCGATCGAAAATCTCGAGGCGCCGCCCATGTCGGGGCAAAACCTCTTCGCAGGCTTCAAAACCGACATCACGAAAGCCAGTGCCCTGCACCTCTTCGGCACCCCCGAACTCTGCACCCCGACCCTCGTCTTCGGAAAGGTAAAGCGCAAATATCTCCGCATCTGGGCCTTTCTCTTCGGAGGAAACGTCTGGCCGTTGAAATACATGTCTTCGGGGGAATATCTCGGTTTCGCATCGTCCATCAACACATGGATCGATACGCTTTCCGGCAACTACGATCAGTCGAAACAGGCCGTCAATACGATCCTCAGCCCGGATCCCGCCACGAACAAATCCGTTCTCGAATACGACCGATACAAGAACAGCCTGGCTCCGTCCTATCTTGTACCCTCTTCGGACCGCCCGATGTGCTACCTGGATGCACTCGTGAACCTTGCGAAACCACACACCGTCCAGGCCTGGAACAGCATCGAAGCGTTACAGCAGAACGACTATGTGCGGGACGGCCCGACGAAGCTCTGCGTTCCCGATTACGAGTTCAAATCCGATGAAAATCTGCACTACACGGGAAGAGTGAATGCGATCAAGGTCGATTCAAGATATTTCGACGCCCTCAAACAGCGAACGAGTTTTCTCATCACCCAGAAACCGGCAGGCAACGGCGTCCTTCCCCTCTCGAAATGCACCTTCTTCCAGGACGAGTTCATCGACACATCGACAAGCCTCCCGAACGGGAAGAAGGCCTGCTACCTGAACCAGATCATCGGGTTCGATTCTTCTGTCGAGATCGACGAGCCTCTGCTGATGCTGAAGGGCGGCATCATCTGGTCGAAGAAGGACATCATCATCTCGAAGCCGGTCATCAACCCGATGGTATATCCAGGCGTTTATAACATCAAGACGCCCGACAACTTCGGGTGGCTCACCCTCGTGGCCGGGGGAAACATCATCATCCGTACTGGCGGCTTCCCCAGCGGGGAGACGAAGGGATACCCCGAGCTTCACGCGTTCCTGGTCGCCTGCAACGGCGGTTCCGGCAAAGTGCTCACCGACAAGCCGGTCCACCTGATCGGCGGGGTTGCCGTCGACGACATGGCGCCCCTGATCGAAAAGGGCGGCATCATCGAATGGGGCTTCATGCGCGGGGAGCTCTGCGAGCGGTTCAATGCAAACGGCAAGAACGACATGACGAGCGAGGATTTCCACGGTCTCTCCATGGGCCCCATGGACGGGGAATACGTCTACGAACAATGAGAAAACTTTTGTCGCCGACGCGAGTATAAGAAGATGGGAAACGATCAACGCTCTGATGCCGAGGTGGTGTCGGCCGTTCTCGAAGGCGACACCGACCAGTTCGGCATCATGGTGGAAAGGTACGAGCGGCTCATGTACAGCTACCTGCTGTCCCAGGTCCGAAGTCTGCCCGAGGCTGAAGATATCGCCCAGGAGGCCTTCATCAAGGCGTTCCGGCACCTGTCTTCGTTTGATGCCTCGCGCAGGTTTTCCGCCTGGCTGCTGAAAATCGCCCGAAACGTCATGATCGACCGTTTCCGGAAACAGCGGAACGATCCTCCCATCGCCACCGTCCCGGAAGAATGCATCGCTCGAATGAATTCTCCTCTTCCCAGGAACGATCCGGCGTCCCATGCCGAGATGCACGAGGAGTTCCGGCGCACGTTCCGCGACATCCTCGACCTGCCGGAAGACCTTCGGACACCGCTCATGATGCGCATCCTCCAGGATCTCCCCTACGAGGAAATCGCCGACGTTCTCGACCTGCCCCTCCAGACCGTGAAAAACCGCATTTTCAAGGCGCGCCAGGCACTGCGCGGAAAGCGGGATGCAGAACATGTCATGTGAACGCGAAGAACTGCTGAGCAGATATATTGACGGAGACGTGACCGCCCAGGAATCCTCCGAAATCCGGCGGCATCTTTCCGCGTGCCGCGACTGTCAGGCAGCCTTCCACGAGATCCGGCAACGGGAAAAATCCCTCAAGGACGTCCTCCAGCCCGTGATCGAATCGATGCGCCTGCGCGATCTCGTCATGCGAAGAATCGCCGCCGAAGGCCTCCGGCCGGAACCCGCCGCTGCCGGCCGGCAAGTCCCGCCGGCCCGGGCATCCAGGCTCCTCGCCTACGCCGTTGCGTTCATGCTCGTCGTTGCCTGCGGCCTCATCTTCCACCTGAACGTACCCCGCGGTACGCAGGATAGCCAGCAACTCGACATGATCGTCGTGATGGGCCTGGGCGACCAGTCCTCCTTCGGGCGAAAGGTTCTGGCGCGCGGAAGCACCTGTTACGGTCAGCTCGGAGAGGGATTTCCCGTCCGGGGCCGGATGGCGATCTTCGTGAACGGCCAGCGAATCGCCCCGGTCGTTCTCGACGGAAGCGCGACGATCGTGCTCCGAACGGCCGCCATCGACTGGATTTCCGGCGAAGCCGTCGTCGAAACTCCTGCGGCGCCCGAGTTCACCCTGACCGTCGGTGATGACCGCATCAGAATGGCCGATGCCACCCTCGAGATCACCGGAACGGCGGCATCGAATGCCGTGCGACTCCGCCGGGGCACGGCGTTCCGCTTCCGGAGGGGGGGCTCTGAACCCCTCCCGCTCGCCGTTCCTGCTCCCCCCCAGACGCCCGAAATATCCACCGGCGTGGTGGTCGTCGCTTCTGAAACCGCTTCCGACTCCATTCACCGGCTGGCGCCCGCGGACGAAACGTCGCCCGTCGCCTCGCCGGCGGAACCTTCGCCCGATGCGTTCCACTCACACGCTCAGACTCCCGCGAGCGTTCAATCCACGCCAAGAGAAGACCCGGAACCCGTGATCAGCCCCTTTGGCGGCCGCCCGGTCACGAAGCTGGAGGGCGAATGACCAGCCTGACTCGCCGGCAACCCGGCTTTTCCATGCTCGAGATCCTCGTGGCTCTCGTCTTCGTGAGTTTTGCGTTCCTTCCCATCTACAACATGTTCCGGTTCGGCACGCGCGGCGTAGTCAGCAACGCGCGCGAAATAGAGGAAACGAACTATGCTTCCGACCTGATCAACTTCATGCGCGACCGGAAAGCCTCCGAACTCGACGCGATCGTCACCGAGCCCGCAGGCAAACTGAAGACGCTGAACAACGACAAGGAAATCATGGATTTTCTGAACAAGATGAGCAAGCCGCCAGGCTCGAAACCCGCCATTCCGCCGATCGAAAACAAGGAATACACGCGCAGCATGTCGATCACGAAATACAAGGCGACGAGCACGAAGCTCCTCGGCAAGCTGATGGACTATTTCAAGAAGCGGGGCGAGGTGCCGAACTATCTCGTCTCCGTCAGGGTTGCCCACGTTCGGGCGGGATCCGTGAACGCTGACGACGAGGTCGTTCTGTACACCATCGTCATGGATTGAAAGGCGATATGAAACGAAAACAGGGATTCACGCTGGTCGAGGTGATGGTCGTCGTGATCGTCGGCGCCCTCGTATCTGGCGTCCTTTACAAGATCATGGCCGGCACCTTCGGCACGTTTTCCAAAACCCAGATGAAACTGACGAACCTGAGGGCCGGCAGTATCCTGATGGAATATCTCAAGACCGACATCCGTCTTGCCACGCCCGATGCGCCGACGATCGAAAAATCCGGCGACGATCTGACCTTCAAATTCAACACGAAAAAAGACGGTTCCGTCATCCCCATCACCTACGAATACGAAAACGGTTCAGTCCGCAGGGCCGGCGATACGCGCGACCGCATCATCAGCCAGGCAAAGGTCGCAAGCTTCTCGATCACCGAGGAGTCGAACGATTTCGGGAAGTATCTGAACATCACGATCATCGTCGATGACGAACGCGATGACGCGAAGCGCACGACGTCGAGCCGCGAGAACAAGGTCACGCTCCGCGCGGCGCTGTTTCCAAAGTTTTTCAAAACGGCCGGCCAACTGGACGAAGCCGAAATCTACTGGAACGCTGCACGAACCAAGGGAACGACAGGAGGAAGCTCATGATGAACGTGAAACGGGAATGTCTGACCGGTGCTCTCATGCTGGTGCTGTTCGCATCGCTCGTCGGAACGTCGCCGGCCATCGCCGGAACGACCTACACCATGAAGGAAGGCGACACGCTCTGGGAACTCTCCGCCAAATATTACAATGATCCGACCCTGTACCCCGTATTCCTCGAGGTGAACAACATCGACAACCCCCGGATGATTCCGGTGGGTCGCGAAATCATCATTCCGTCCTTCGACGATATGAAGAAGGTCGCCCAGGAAGTCGACCCGGCGAAACGCAAGAGTCTCATCAGCAAGCTTTCCTCGAACGCCGGCTCGAGTTCGAGTTCGAGTTCGGAATCCAAGACCGGTTCCGGCTCGAAAAAAGAGCCCCTCAAGGACGAGGACGGCCGGGAACTGAAACCCGTCGACCCCAAGTCGGTTTCGATCCTGAAAATCCTGGGTGGGAAAAAAGTCGATCCGAAGAATATCAAGGACGACCAGGCCCCCGCAACATCGAACGAACGCTGATCTGGAGTTTTCTAGCCACATCGCCCCGCCGCACGAGCGGCGGGTTCCTTTTTGTCCGTCGTACCCTTGCGCCTCAGGTTCCTTGACAGGGTACGATTTCGTTCGTAGAATTGAAATATCCTTTTTCCGCCTCGTATGATGAGCTGATAAGAACGTAAGGAGTATTGATGATGAAACGGGGTTGGTTTATTGCTTCATTTGCAGCTTTTTTCACGGCATCGATGGTCTGCGCGGAGACCCCCAAGTCTCTCGTGAGATTCGACGGGCTCACCAGAAAGACCGTAGCTGAAATCGGCATGGCGGGATACGACGTGGCGAAGGCCGGTCCCACGTTCGCCGAAGTCGTCGTCGATGCGCAGGAATTGAAAACCCTGACGAAGAAGGCCGCATCGGTCAAGACCCTGATCCCCGACCTCGACGCCTATATCGCCTCCATCCTCAAGAAACAGAAAAAGGGCGCCGAATATTATACCTTCGAACGCATGACGTCCACCCTCCAGAGCTGGGCGGAAACGTATTCGTCGATCGCCCGCCTGGAGTCGATCGGCAAAAGCTGCGAAGGCCGCGATATCTGGGCCATGAAAGTCAGCGACAATCCCAACCTCGACGAAAAAGAACCCGCCGTCATCATCATGGGCGCGCATCATGCCCGCGAATGGATCTCGGTCGAGGTGCCGATGGCTGCCCTCAAGTTGTATCTCGAGTCCTACGGCAAGGACGAGAAGCTCACCCGCCTCGTGAACGAGCGCGAGGTTTGGTTCGTGCCGATGGTGAACCCCGACGGCGTCACCTTCTCGCAGCTCAAGTCGAAATACTGGCGCAAGAACCGCCGCAACAACGGCAACAATGTGTTCGGCGTCGATCTGAACCGCAACTACGGCTACCAGTGGGGAAACGTCGGCGCCAGCAACAGTCCGTCCGCCGATACGTATCACGGTACCGGCCCCTTCAGCGAGCCCGAGGCGCAGGCGGTCAAGGCTCTCTACGAGCGCGAACATTTCCAGGCCGGCGTCTCCTTCCACAGCTACTCCGAGCTGATTCTTTACCCGTTCGGATACGGCTACAACATCCCGTGTCCCGATGAGGCCACGCTCAACAAGCTCGCGAAGGAAATGTCCGCCTTCAACAAATACACGCCCCAGAACAGCGCCGAACTGTATCCCGCCATGGGCGATTCCGACGACTGGGCCTACGGCGACCAGAAGGCCCTTGCGTTCACGTTCGAACTCGCCAAAACCTTCATTCCTGCCCCAACGGAGATTGCTGGCATCAACAACCTGAATGTTCCCGCCTTGATGCACCTGATCGACAAGGCCGGAACCTACGCGATCACCACCCCCACCGGCAACGAGGAGTTGGCGGCCCATCTCGACCTGAACGACGCCCTCCAGGCGATCGCCGACGGTAACGCGATCCTGTCGGCCACGACCCAGGAATCCGCGAAACTCGCCGTCAGCGACAGGCTTCTCCGGGTCGGAAAGCGCGCCGCCGAGTTGGTCGCCGCCGACATGCTGAACGGGTCCGGCGCAGCGCTCGAAAAACTCGCTTCCGCACGCGGTGCCGGATACGTGTTGCCGCTGCTCAGGGCACGGATCAACTTCGAGATCGGCCATGGAGCGAAGATCGACGGTGAGATGCTCAGGAGACTCGAAGCCGTCCGCTGACCTCTTTACAACGAAAAAGTATGGTATACTGAGACCACCGAAAGGTGGTCTCTTTTTCTGGCATGACGACAGGCACGACGACATTATCGAATATCGCACTCTTCACCGGATACAGCCATATCGGCTCGTGTCGGGAATTCACCTGGATCCCGGGCGACGTGATCGGGAAGCAGCAGATGCCCTCCAGGTTCATCATCCGCGGCCTCAAGTGCGAGTATGACGTCGAGGCCCTGATGATTCGGAAAGACCTGTATCTTCGCACCGATTCCGGCAAGGAATACGTCGTCAACAACTTCCAGATTACAGACATCAACGACGTCGACAATATCATCGGTTTCGCAGAGAATTTCGCGCTTCTGTTCGAGAAGTTCCCCGAGATGAAAACCATGATCGAGGGCGAGAACGTTGCGATCACGAAACAGACCCAGGTGATGGCCTTCAAGGTCGTGTCGACCGTCGTGAACAGCGTCAGGGCCGGCCAGCCGATTGATTCGGGCGCCTCGAAGGAAGTGGCGAACGAGCTCGTCAACGAGATCATCCAGGCCCCGGACGCGATCGTGAATCTCGTCGACATCAAATCGTTCGACGATTACACCTTCACCCACAACATCAACGTCGCGACCCTCTCGATCCTGATCGGGCAGGTGATGCAGATCCCGAAACCCGACTTGCAGGAACTCGGCACCGGCGCGCTTCTTCACGACGTAGGGAAATTGAAGGTGTCGCTTGCCATCCTCAACAAGGACGGCAAGCTGACCGACGCCGAGTTTGCCGAGATGAAACGTCACCCCACCTACGGCTACGAGATCCTGTGCCGTTCCGGCGACATCTCGGAACGCTCCCGCATGGTCGCGCTGCAGCACCACGAAAAATTCAAGGGCGGCGGGTATCCCAAGTCCCTCAAGGGAAACGATATTTCGCTGTTCGCCCGCATCACCGCGATTGCCGACGTCTACGACGCCCTCACCACCGATCGACCCTACCGCGTCGCGATGACCCCCTACGACGCCATCAAGATCATCATGAGCGGCGTCGACACCCAGTTCGACCCCGAAGTCCTCAAGCATTTCATCAAGCGGTTCTCGCTGTATCCGAACGGCAGTCTCGTCAAACTCAATGACGGCTCGATCGGGATGGTTCTCAAGATCAACCAGAACGCCGTTCTCCGGCCGACGATCAAGATTCTCCGCGATGCGAAGGGCGTCCGGACGAAAGGCCGGGTCGAAGTCGATCTGATGGAAGAAAAGTCCCTGTTCATCGCCGGACCCGCGACGCAGGAAATGCTCAACGTGACTTCCCAGTCCCCTCAGCCGGCGCAGACGCCGGCGTAGCGCGGCACCAGAGGCTCGCCCCATGCGTTCGCATCTCGACACCTTCCGCGCGATCCGGGGCGGAGCCAATGGCATGGCCTGCAATATATATATAATATTATATATCGTGCTGCTGGTGTCGGGCGGCGGATTTTCCTCCGTAGCCCAGGAGCCGGAAACGGCGAGTTCCTCCGACGTCCTGGCCAATATCGACCGTTTTCTCTCCGAAGGACTCGAGGAAGAGGCGAGCGCCACGACCGGAGTTGCCGCCGGACCGGCCTCCTCAACGATGAAAGACACATACGCCGGCGAGTCTGCGACGGAAGGCAAAGCCGCGACCGAGTCGGCTCGGCCGGACGAGTCTGACGCTCCGGAAGGCTGGATGCCGCTTCCCGTGCTGCCGCCCGCCCCGCGGACGCCCGCCTCCGAGATCGGAAAGACCGTCCGGCCCGAAGGAGAAGGGACCCTCGAGGTCGTCGTGACGACCGTGCGCGAAAAAACGCCGCGACAGGTCTCGATCATGCCGGACCGCATCGAGCTCTGGGCGCAGGACCGCCTCCTCGCTTCCCTCGAAAACGGAGAGCCCGGCGTCGAGAATGCATTCCATCGCCGGACCTTCTCCTTCCCGCCGCTGACGCTTCCCGCCGGCTACTATTTCCTGACGATCCGAGGCTTTGCCGAAGGCTTCGTCACCCGCGAGCGCAAATGGAAAGGAAAAACCGTCCAGATCGGCATTCACGACGGAAAAACGACGAAGCTCCGGGAAGCCCTTTCCATGTTCGTATGGTAGAAGAAACGAACGATTTCACGATTCCTGGAACCCAGGACTCCCCGGCGAAGTCTAAGGATATCGAGGCCGGGGAAAACCTGGAGCGAGAGCTCATCCGGCGGGCCGCCGCAGGACATCGCCCCTCGTTCGACCGGCTTGCGGCCGGATACCATCAGGCCGTCTACAGGGTTGCCTATCGGTTCTTCAACGACAAAGAAGACGCATGCGATGCGACGCAGGAGGTGTTTCTCAAGGCATGGCGGTCGATCGGTTCGTTCGAGGGGAGGTCGAGCTTCAAGACGTGGCTTCTGCGGATTGCCGGCAATACCTGCATCTCCCTTTCGCAGTCGCGGGCCAGGCAGAAGAAATCGTTTCTCGAGTCGATCATCGACTGGTTTTCGAAACGCCCCGAAGACGATCCGGCCGACATCGTCGTCGAACAGGAATACCAGGCAGAACTCCGCCAGGCGATCGAGCGGAACATCGCCAAACTCCCCGAGGCCTATCGAATGCCCGTCATCCTGCGCGACTTGGAAGGGTATTCGCATGACCAGATCGCCGAAGTCCTCGACATCAGAGAGGGAACCGTCAAGTCGCGCATTAATCGCGGCCGCAGGCTGTTACAGGAAGCCCTGGAGCCGCTTCTTCGGCAGAGGAGCAGAACATGAAATGCACCCGGCTTGAGGATTGGTACGAAAAACACGGCGACGACCGCCCGGACGACTCGTTCCGGGACGTGATCGCCCATGCACGCGGCTGCCCCGAATGCGCCGCCGCCATGGCGAACCGGGCCTTTCTCCTCGAGACGATGCATGAGATGCCGGCCCCCGCGGCACCCCACGATCTCGCGGCGCGCATCGGCCAGTTTATCGACATCGAAGAGGGCGAACCCGACGATCCGGCATCCGCGCCCAACTTGCTCGATTCGTTCATCGAGGCCTGGTTGCGCCCCGTGCAAACGGCGCTCGTCGCAGCCTGCGTCGGGACCATCGTCTGGATCGGCATTGCAGACGTCCCCCGCCAGGCCCCGGCTCGATACCAGATCGCCCGGTTCTCCGGGGCATCCGAACGCCATCTCCCGGAACACCAGAGCATGGGGCGGGCTCCGGATGAACGCGGCAGGTCGACTTCCGCGGCGGGCCAGGCGCTTACGAAACTGAGTGAGGAAGACGTCGCAGCCTTCATGCGGAAGATGAACGAATACCGCCGAAGCCACCCCGAAATGGACGATCCCGAATCTCGCATGCCCGCCGGCATGCTCGCGGCCGACCGCTAAGCCGCTCAATCCCCTGTTCCGGAGGCTTTGATATACCATGAAATATCCGTTCCTTCTGCTCGCGATTCTGATCCTTTTCACCAGTCCGGTCCTGGCCGGGCCGGCGAACGAGCTGTTCGGCACCTCTCTCATCGCCGACATCGCGGAAAAGGTGAGCCCGGCCGTCGTTGCCATCGAATCGGTTCAATACGTCCGGCGCCGGAGCTTCGGCTCGGGAGACCCGTTTCTCGACCAATTCTTCGGCCATCTCTTCGAAGACGATTTCTCGGGCTTCAACAATGTCATCCCGCAGAAGGGCAACGGCTCCGGCGTCATCATCAGCGCCGACGGGCATCTGCTGACGAACGAGCACGTCATCGCGGGCGCGGACGAACTGCTCGTGAAGCTGAAAGACGGCCGGAAGGCGAAGGCACGCCTCATCGGCAAGGACGCGAAAAGCGACTTGGCCGTACTGAAGATAGACGGTGAATCCGCCCTTCCCTTCGCGCCTCTCGGCGACTCGGACAAACTGCGGGTGGGGGAGTGGGCCATCGCGATCGGCAACCCCTTCGGCCTCGGCATCACCGTCACCGCAGGAGTCATCTCGGCCCTCGACCGCGAGCTCGCCATAGATCGCAATCGCGGCTTCAAGAACCTCATTCAGACCGATGCCTCGATCAATCCCGGCAACTCGGGCGGCGCTCTCGTGAACGCGAAGGGCGAGGTGATCGGCATCAACACGGCGATCCTCCCGTACGGTCAGGGAATCGGGTTCGCGATTCCCGTCAGCTCGGCGCGGCGGATCATCGGCGACCTGATGGCGTTCGGAAAAGTCAAAAAGGTTTTCACGGGTCTTACGCTTCAGGAAATCAACGACAGATTGGCCGAACACCTGGAAATTCCCCGGAAAGGGGTGCTCGTCACCGAGGTGGCGCAAGGCTCGAATGCCGACGGCATCGGCATTTCCCCCGGCGACGTGATCGTTTCCGTGAACGGGAAGGAAATCGACGGCATCGGCGCGTTCAACGACCAGATTACCCGGTTCCGTGTCGGGGAGGCGGTCGAACTCGGCGTTCATCGAAAAGGGACGGTCAATATCGTCAAGCTCACCCTCAGCGAAATTCCGAGCAGCGGTAAGCGTGGGGCCGCGATGGCCGCAAAAAACCGCCTCGGCCTCGGACTTGCCGATCTGAACGGCGCAACGCGCGATGAGTTCGGCATCCAGGTCACGTCCGGCGTCGTCGTCACGGCGATCCGTTCCGGCAGTCTCGCCGAGGAAATAGGCCTCAGGCCCGGCGACGTCATTCAGACGATCAATCGCGTGCCCGTCACGTCGGCGGCAGAGTTGGATGCGATTCTGCGGCGGCTTCCCTCCGGGGGGCGCATCATCCTCGGCGTGATTCGGGGAACGGTCGGAAACCTCATTCTGATAGCCGTTCCATGACGGAATCGAATAATTTCCTCTCAATTGATTGACCGAATCAGCCGACCTTGGTAAGGTAATACTCGTCTGATTTTCATTGACGACAGCGGAAATATCCTATTATACTCACACTCGCAGCAGTAAGTCGTAGGCAGACAATCGGAGGAAGCCCGAATGCAATTGGCGGATGTTTTGCATGAAAAGATGGTGTTCCTGGATTTCAAGGCCGTCGGAAAAGACGAAGCGATCGATGCGTTCGTGAAGGCGATCGTCGATTCCGGCACGGTCGATGAACCGGCGGCTCTCAAGAGCGCCCTTCTCGAGCGTGAAAAGCTCGGCACCACCGGTGTCGGTGGGGGAATTGCCATCCCGCATGCGCGCTGCGGCGTGATCAAGGATCTTTCGGTCGCGTTTTTCCGGTCGCCCGAAGGCATCAATTTCGGCGCCATCGACGGGAAGCCGGTCAATCTGATTTTCCTTCTGCTTGCCCCGATCGCTTCGGGCGGCCCCTACCTGAAACTGCTTGCGAAGATTTCCCGGCTTCTGCGCGGAGACGAATTCCGCCAGGCCCTGATGGATGCCGACGGCCCCGCCGCGGTTCTCGAGATCATCCGGGATAATGAATGACCGTTTGACGCGACCCCGATCCGGCGCACACCGGGTCGGGGTTTGCTTTATATCCGCCGTTTTCTCCTGTCTGCTTCTTTCGGGCGAGACGTTGCAGGCCGCAGGGCGCGCGTCTTCCAGCGATTCGAAAAAACGCCAGGAAAAGACCGTCGCGAAGGAAAAAGAGGGCGATGCGGTTGACGCGGCCGAGACCGGTGAAGATCTGTTCCTTCGCGAGGGCAAGGAAAACCAGAAGTTCCTTCC
>Ga0116186_1000497_pt1 | contig 46839 bp, 41 predicted proteins | sample AD_JPNNA4_MetaG_FD_89806 | JGI IMG/M metagenome (GOLD analysis project Ga0116186, IMG submission 89806) | Active sludge microbial communities of municipal wastewater-treating anaerobic digesters from Japan - AD_JPNNA4_MetaG | ecosystem: Engineered > Bioreactor > Anaerobic > Digestate | place...
AAATTGGCTTGACAACCCTGCTGAATAAGCATAGTATGTTGATAAATAGTCAACTTACTATGCAGAATTGACACAAAATGGCCATGCCCATCGACGTCAGAGACCGAATCCAGGCCGAGGTCTTCGACTATCAAACCCTGATCGACGCTCTGAAGGGATTGGCCTACCCCAGGAATAGGATCAACGGCCTGTTGCGCCAGGGCGTCGTCTTGAGGGTGAAGAAGGGGCTTTACGTTTTCGGCGATCGTTACCGCAGGCGGCCTTATTCGAAGGAGCTGCTGGCCAACCTCATCTACGGCCCTTCCTATGTTTCGCTGGATTACGCGCTCGCCTATCACGGGCTGATCCCCGAAAGGGTCGAGGCCCTGACGTCGGTCACGCCGAACCGCTCGCGCCGGTTCGCCACCCCCGTAGGCCTTTTCGTCTTCCGGCAGATCCCGGCGCGCGCCTACGAGGTCGGCGCGGTCCGGGTGGAGACGGAGCACCAACAAGCGTTCCTGATCGCCTTGCCCGAGAAGGCCCTGGCAGACAAGATCGTCTCGGTGCGGGGCGGGCGCATCGCGTCGATCGCGGAGATGGGCCGGTTCCTCGAGGCCGATCTGAGGGTCGACGTCGGCGCTCTCCGGCCTTTGTCGGCCGAGAGGATCGACGATTACGCCGCCCGCTACCGCTCCTTGAAGCTGAGGCATCTCGGCGGGCTCGTGAGGCGCGTCCAGAGATCCGAAAACGGGGGAAGCCGATGAACGAGGCCGTTCGTCAGATGCTTGCGGCTTACGAGGTCCGCTCGGTGCAGGACTCGCTCTGGGCCTTGAGAGAGGTCATGCAGGAGATCGCGCTCCTCGGCCTCTGGCGCGGCAAGTTCTTCGAGAAGGCGGCCTTCTACGGCGGCACCGCCCTCCGCGTGCTCCACGGCCTCGACCGGTATTCGGTAGACCTGGATTTCTCGCTCCTCCAGAAGGGCGAGGGCTTCAATCTCGCCGACTACAGCAAGTCCTTGAAGAGAGAGCTCTCGTCCTTCGGTTTCGCGGTTGAGATCGAGGGCAGGAAAAAGCAGACTCAGGTTCAATCGGCTTTCTTCAAGGCTGATACGCGGACACAGATGATCACGGTCGAGTTCGAGCGGGGCCTCGTCCGGCAGATCCCCCGGAACCAGGTTTTAAAGATTAAGCTGGAAGTCGATACGGACCCGCCGCCGGGATTCTCGACAGAGGTCCGCTATCTGCTTCGGCCCGTCCCGTTCTCGGTCAGGACGTTCAGCCTGTCCGACCTTTTCGCCGGAAAGATGCACGCCGTCCTGTGCCGCGAGTGGAGGAACCGGGCCAAGGGCCGGGATTGGTATGACCTCGTCTGGTTCGCGGCGCGTCACCCCGAGCTCCACCTGTCGCATCTCGAGCAGAGGATGCGCCAGACGGGGCATTGGGAGGCGGCGGCGCCGTTGACGGCCGGGGATCTACGCAGCCTGCTCATGAGGAGAATCGATACGGTCGACATCGACCAGATCCGGCGCGAAGCGGAGCCTTTCGTGAAGGACCCTGGGGCCATAACGCTCTGGTCGAAGGAATTCTTCTTGGATGTCGCTTCACGGATCAAGATCGTCTGACGCGCCGCCCTTCCCGGGTCGCGCGGAACAGCAGGAGCGGTTCTTGCGTCCGCCGCTCCGCCTCAGGCCTGAGGCCCGCGCAAGCGACGATGTCTCAACTTCATCCGAGATCGTTCGAAATGAGGTCTTCGATTTAGGACAGAAAAGCCCGGAGGGCCGCCCCCGTGCGGGACGCCCGGCAAGCCGCGACCGCGGCCGGCGGACCCTGGACGACGAGCGATCCGCCGCGGTCGCCTCCTTCCGGCCCCAGGTCGATGACGTGTCCCGCCCGCGAGATCAAATCGAGGTCGTGTTCGACGGCGACGATCGTGTGTCCGGCCGAAAGCAGCTTTCCGAAAAGACGCAGCAGCCGCTCGACGTCGGAGGGGTGAAGCCCGGTCGTCGGCTCGTCGAATAAATAGAGGATCCGGCCCTCCGCCCGGCCCGCCAATTCCGCCGCCAGATTGAGGCGCTGGCGTTCGCCCGAGGACAGCGTGTCGAGCGATTGTCCGAGACCGAGATAGCCGAGCCCGATGTCGGCGAGCAAAGCCAGGGCGGCGGCGATTTTCGGCTGTCCGGAAAAAACCTCCGCCCCCTCGGCCGCGGTCAGGCCGAGAATATCCGCGATCGTCCGGCCTGACCAGCGGACCTCGAGAATCTCCGGTCGATACCGGCTTCCGCCGCATTCCGGGCAGGGCTCGGACACGTCGGCCAGAAAATCCAGGCTCACCGTTTTCCGGCCCGCGCCGCCGCATTCGGGGCATCGGCCCTGGGGCGTAAGATACGAGAAATGCGGCTTGCCGAATCCCCGGGCCGAAGCCTCCTCCGTCCCGGCGTAAAGCCCCCGGACCGCGTCGAACACGCCGAGAACGGTCAGCGGGATGCTCGCGGCGCTTCCGGCCGCTCCGTCGGGACCGACCGGGACGACCCGGGCGAAGCGGTCGAGACCGGAGATCCGGTCGCAGGAAACGGCCCGTCCCGCCCGGCGCGAAGCCAGGAGGACGTCGAAAACGAGGCTCGTTTTCCCGCTTCCGGAGACGCCGGTCACGGCCGTCAGGACGCCCGACGGGATCGCGGCGCCGACGTTCCGGAGGTTGTGAGCCCGGGCCCCGGCGATTTCCAGGGGAGGGCCGGCGGTTCCGGGGAGCGGCTCGGGGGCCGTCTTCCGGGAGCGGAGATACGGCCCGGTCACGGAAGCGGGATCCGCCTGGATCTCGGCCGGCGTTCCCTCGGCGACGATGAGTCCGCCCTCGCGGCCCGCCCCCGGCCCGAGGTCCAGGACGCGGTCGGCCGCCCGGATGACGTCGCGGTCGTGCTCCACGGCCACGACCGTGTTGCCCTCGGCCGCAAGCTCCCGGATCAAACGGAGGAGATCGGCCGTGTCCCTCGGATGGAGGCCGAGCGTCGGCTCGTCGAGAACGAAGGTGACTCCGGTGAGCTTGACGCCGAGCAGGCCGGCCAGGCGGATTCGCCGGGCTTCGCCGCCCGAGAGCGTGGAGGAGGGACGGTCGATCTGGAGGTAATCGAGGCCGACGTCCCGAAGCAGGCGGAGGCGGCGGGTGATTTCCCCGCGGACGGCCGCGGTCACGGCCGCCGATTTCGCCTCCTCGAGGCCGGCGCCGGGCCGCGCTCCGCCCGAGTCCTCGAAAAATTCCATGCTCCGGGCCACGCTGAGGGCCGAAAGATCCGCGATGCTCAACCCGCGGAAGGTCACGGCCAGCGAGGCGGGCTTGAGGCGGCGGCCGCCGCAGGCCGGGCAGGGGTCGTCCTTCATCAGGACCCGCATCGCCTCGCCGCGGCGGTCGGCGTGCTTCCGCTCGTATTCCTCTCCGACGAGGGCGGCCAGCCCCTTCCACGGCCCCCGGAACTTGAAATCCCCGGCCCGCGCGCCGCGCCGGTACGACCAGACGATGTCGTGGATCCGGCCGCCGGTTCCCCGGAGGGCGATGTCCCTCGCTTCCTCGGAAAGATCCTCGTAAGGCCGGCTGAAATCGATCCCGGCCGCCGCTCCCGCCGCCCGAAGCGCGGCCATGTGCTGGCCGTGCGGATCGCCGTAGAAGCGGCCGGTTTTCGTCCCGTCCATGGCTCCGCCGGAAAGCGGCTTTCGGGGGTCGGTGATCAACCGCTCCGGGTCGACGACGGTCATCGTCCCCAGGCCCTTGCAGGCGGGGCAGGCGCCCTGCTCGTGGTTGAAGGAGAACATCGAGGCCGAAAGCGCCCGGCCGGCCGGTTCCGGCGGCGGGACGCCGGCCCTCGAGAACAGCAGCCGGTAGTAATCGTAGATCTCGGTCATCGTCCCCACGGTCGAGCGCGGATGGGCCACGGCGGCCGACCGGCCGACGGCGACCGGCGGCGTCAATCCCCGGGCCGACGCGTAATCGGGCCGTCCGCCTTTCTCGATCATGGCCCGGACGTAGGCCGAGAAATTCTCGATGAATTTTTGCCGGGAGGCGGAAAACAGCGTGTCGAAGACCAGCGAGGACTTTCCGCCGCCGGACGGGCCGCTGACGACCGTCAGCTTGCGGAAGGGAAAGCGGGCGTCGATCCCGCGGAGGTTGTGGGTGGTGACGCCCTCGAGGACGAGCGGCCCCTCGGCTTCCGGCTTGGGCGGAGCTTCCGCCCGGCGGGCGGCCTGGATTTCGTATTCGCCCCGAAGCGCCCGGCCGGTCGCCGAGGCGGCGCAGGCGGAGATCTCGCCGGGCGTTCCCGCGGCGACGAGCCGTCCTCCGTCCGCGCCGCTTCCCGGCCCGAGGTCGAGGACGCGGTCGGCCGCCCGGATGACGTCCGGGTGGTGTTCGACGGCGATGACCGTCCGGCCGAGGGCGACCAGGTCCCGGAGGGCGGCCAGCAGGTTTTCGATGTCGGCCCGGTGAAGCCCGGTCGTCGGCTCTTCCAGTATATAGACGGCCGGCCCGGAGACCGTTTTCCCCAGCTCCGAGGCCAGCTTCACGCGCTGGGCTTCGCCGCCGGAAAGCGTCGTCGAGCTCTGGCCGAGCCGGAGATAGCCGAGGCCGAGCCGCTTGAGAATCTCCAGGAGGGAGGAGAGCTTGGGCGTCTCTGAGTAAAAAGCGGCCGCCTCGGCCACGCTCATCTCCAGGACGTCGTGGATGTTTTTCCCCCGGTCGCGGATTTCGAGCGTCCCGGCGTTGAACCGGCGGCCCTCGCATTCCGGGCAGACGACGTCCACGTCCCCCAGAAAATGCATGCCGATCTGGAGGAGTCCCGCGCCGCCGCACGTCTCGCACCGGCCGCCCGGGACGTTGAACGAGAAGCGGCTTTTGCCGAAGCCGCGGGCTTGGGCCTCGGGCAGGGCGGCGAACAAGTCGCGGATCCGGTCGGAGATGTTCGTGTACGTCGCCGGGTTGGAGCGGGGCGTCCGGCCGATGGGGGAGGCGTCGATTTCGACCAGGCGGCCGGCCCGCCCCTCGATCTCGACGCCCTCGGCGTCCGGCCCGGGACCGAGCCGCCCGCTTCGAAGGCGGGCCGCCAGAACGCGGCGGACGAGGGTGGATTTTCCCGCCCCGGAAACGCCGGTGACGACGTTGAGGGCGCCGAGGCGGAAGTCGGCGTCCACCGAGCGGAGGTTGTGCATCTTCGCCCCCCGGACGCGGAGAAGGCCCGCCCCGCCGGCGGAGGACTTTCGAGGCGCCGAGGTTGTTTTTTCGGAAGCGGAGGGAGCGGCGGGAGCGGCGCGCGGAGAGGCGGCCCGGTCGCCGGCCAGGAAGTCGCGGGTCGGGCTCGCGCCCCGCGGAAGCTTGAGGATTTCCGAGGGAGGACCGCTGAAAAGCACCCGGCCGCCGGCCTCCCCCGGCCCCGGGCCGAGGTCGATCAGATGATCGGCCGCCCGCATCACATCCTCGTCGTGCTCGACGACGAGGATGGTGTTGCCGTTGTCCCGGAGCTCCGCCAAAAGATCCAGCAGACGGGCCGTGTCGGCCGGATGGAGGCCGGCGGTCGGCTCGTCGAGCACGAGAAGGACGCCCCGGAGCCCGCTCCCGGCCATCCCGGCCAGGCGGAGGCGCTGGATTTCGCCGCCGGCCAGCGAGTCGGCCGGCCGGTCGAGCCGGAGATAGCCGAGGCCCAGCCGCTCGAGAAGATCCGTTTTCTTAAGAAGCGAGGCGCGGACCGCTTCGCCGGCCGCCCGGTCCGGCGGGGCGAAGCGCATCTTTCGGACGGCCGCGGCGAACGCCTGGAGGCTCAGTTCGCTGAAATCGGCGATCGTCCGGCCGTCGACGGCCGCTTGGAGCGGTTCGGGCCGCAGCCTTCGGCCCCCGCAGGCCCGGCAGGGGAGGGTGCGGGCGAAGCGGAGGATGTTTTTGTTCCGCTTGGCCTTCAGGATGGCCTCCATCACCGGCAGGATGCCCTTGTAGACGCCCTCTTCCCGGGGCTTGGCGACGATGCCTTTCCAGCGCAGGCGCGATTCCAGCGGGTGTTTCCCGTAGGGGATGCGGATTTTGTCGCTGCCGTTGAGGACGACGTCCCGCTGGGCCTCGGTCAGCTCGCGCCAGGGGACGTCCACGGAAAAACCGTGGGCCCGGCAGACGCGGTCCAGGACGTCCATGGTCACTTGGGAGTAGATGATGTAGCCGTTGGGCGTGGTCAGGGCAAGGGCGCCCCGGCGGAGGCTGAGGGCGGAGTCGGAAATCAAAAGATCCGGATCGATCCGGTCCTCGACGCCCAGCCCGCGGCAGGCGGGGCAGGCGCCCTCGGCCGTGTTGAACGAAAACATCCGGCGGGAAAGCCGCCCGCCGCCCGGCCGGACGCCGCAGCGGGCGAAGAGAAGCCGGAGGTCGTCGTGGATTTCGGTCATCGTCCCGACCGTGGAGCGGGGCCCGGCCGCCGACCGCCGCTGGCCGAGGGCCACGGCCGGAGCGAGGCCGCTGATCATCCCGGCCTCGGGCCGCTGGAGCTTGCCCAAGAATTGGCGGGCGTGGGCCGAGAACGTCTCCAAGTAGCGGCGGCGGGCTTCGTGGTAGACGACGTCGAAGACGAGCGAGGATTTGCCCGAGCCGGACACGCCGGTGACGACGGTCATCCGGCCGTGGGGAATGTCGACGTCGACGTCCTTGAGGTTGTGCTCGGCGGCCCGGCGGACTTTGAGGTAAAGCATGGGAGAGAAAGCGCCATAAGATAGCATCCGCCCGGGAGTCGGTCAAGCGGCCGTTGTGTCCAAAATCCCTGCGCCGTCTTGATTTTTTTTTGAGCGGGATTATTTTCAATTGACAATTGTCTTTTATAATGATAAAAAAAACGCGGGGTTGATTGATGGTGAGTAATCCTGTTTGTCCGTATTGTTCCGCCGACGACGTCCGCCGCTCGCATACCCGCGGCGGTGAACGCCTCGCCCGCTATCTGTTTCTCCGCAAGATGTACCGTTGCCGCGGCTGCAACCGGCGTTTCGGCCGGATTTCATTTGATCTGCCGGAAGACCGGCCCACCCTGTTTCTCTGGGCGGGGATTATTCTGGCCGTTATTTTGATCGTCCGCATCTATTAGCGAATTCATACGGTTTTGGGGGAGTCGTTTCCCCAAGATCGGCTGGATAAATTATGCGGGGGGTTGGAAGTCTCAATATGCCCAACGGCGGTAGCCTGCCTTTAAAACGTCGTTTATTCTTAGCGGCCGGGGGTTCGGCGAGATGAAAAACTTCGCCTTGATCGGCGCGGCCGGGTACGTGGCGCCCCGCCATCTCCAGGCCGTCGTCGATACGGGAAACAACCTGGTCGCGGCCCTGGATCGCTCGGACTCGGTCGGGATCCTCGACCGGTTCTTTCCCGAGACCCGCTTCTTCACCGAGTTCGAGCGGTTCGACCGGCACGCCGAGAAGCTGCGGCGCCAGGACGAGGCCAAGTGGATCCATTACGTCTCGATCGCCTCGCCCAACTACCTCCACGACGCCCATATCCGCTTCGCCCTGCGCATCTCGGCCGACGCCATCTGCGAAAAGCCCCTCGTCCTCAATCCCTGGAACTCCGACGCCCTCCTGGACCTTGAGAAGGAAACCGGACGGCGCGTCTACAACGTCCTCCAGTTGCGCCTTCATCCCAAGATCATCGCCCTGAGGGACAAGATCGCCGCCGAGAAAGCCAACGGGAAATACGACATCGAGCTGACGTACATCACGTCCCGCGGCCGCTGGTACGACGTTTCCTGGAAAGGCGACGTCCAGAAGTCGGGCGGGGTGGCCACCAACATCGGCATCCACTTCTTCGACATGCTCCTCTGGATCTTCGGAGCGCTCCAGGCCCAGGTCGTGCACGTCTCCGAGGGCCGCAAGACGGCCGGCTTCTTCGAGCTCGAAAAAGCCCGGGTCAAGTGGTTCTTGTCCCTGGACCAGGCCGATCTTCCCGAGGAGGCGCGCCGAAACGGCAAATGCACCTTCCGCTCCCTGAAATTGAACGGCGAGGAATTCGAATTCTCCGACGGCTTCACCGACCTTCACACGAAGGTTTATCGGGACGTGCTGGCCGGCGGGGGATTCGGGATCCGGGACGCCCGCCCCTCGATCGACCTGGCCCACCAGATCCGCACGGCGGCGCCGGCCGGGCTGAAGGGCGAATATCATCCCTTGGCGGGGGGAAGGCATGCCTGAGCAAAAGCATTACGTCCATGAGACCTCCTGCGTCGACAACGACGTCGTCATCGGCGAGGGCACGAAGATTTGGCACTTCTGCCATATCCAGGGCGGCGCCCGGATCGGCCGCCATTGCGTCCTCGGCCAGAACGTCAATATCGGGAACAACGTCGTGATCGGCGACTACGTCAAGATCCAGAACAACGTCTCGGTCTATGAGGGCGTGACCCTGGAAGACTACGTCTTCTGCGGCCCGTCCATGGTTTTTACGAACGTCCCCGTCCCGCGAAGCAAATATCCCCAAGTCGGCGCGGTCCATTACCGGCCGACGCTCATCAAAGAGGGAGCGTCATTGGGCGCCAATTCGACGATCGTCTGCGGACACGTCATCGGCCGCTTCTCCTTCGTCGGGGCGGGGGCGGTCATCACCAAGAACGTCCCGGATTACGCCCTCGTCGTCGGCAATCCCGGCCGGATCATCGGGTGGATGAGCGAGGCGGGGGAGAGGCTGAAGTTCGACGAGCATGGATTCGCGGTCTGCCCGCGGTCAGGAAGGAAGTATCAACTGCGGGACGCGCATGTTTCGGATGTGACGAAGGAATAATCAGAAGGGGTTATGGTGGGATGAGGAATAACGAGATGCAAAATGTTTAAAGAAAAGGCATTACGATTTATTTCATACATCACGAAAGCGGGAGGAGAATGACATGGCAAAGTTATTTAAAGCGGATCTATCCCTTACCGAGCCGATTCTGCTGAAGATCCAAAGCATCAGCGATGACCGGGGTTTGCTGATCCCCTTTACCGATGATCTTGACGATGCCTTATTCAAACGCTCGTATCTCGTGGAAGATTATGGAAAAGGCGTCATTCGAGGCCTGCACTACCACAAAAAAGAAATGAAAGTGTTCACGATGGCCTCCGGCGCGGCAAAATTCGTCACTTTCCGACTGCCTGTGGAAATGGTCGATCGAAATGATCGTCAAGAAATCGCGGATTATGCGAAGAACCATCCCGAATCCATCAAGACTTGGGTGCTGAGCAACCGCCACCATGGCGTTCTCGTTATTCCGGCTTTCTTCGCCAATGGCTGGATCAGCTTGGAGGATCATTCCGTTCTGGCTGCGTTGAGCAATTCGCGTTTCGAGGAAGCGATGAATGATGACTTTCGGCTTGATCCGATGATCATCGGCGAGACGTATTGGCGGGTTATTGGAAGGTAGGAGGACATGAAAATACTGATTACGGGGGGCGCCGGTTTTGTGGGAACGGGGCTGATACCGCAATTGCTCGAGAAAAAGCACAAAGTGCGTGTTTTCGACAGCCTGACGTTCGGCGGCGACCAGATATTGCCGTTCTTCCGCGATCCACACTTCGAGTTCGTGCGCGGTGATATCCGCGATCTCTCGGCCTTAAAAAAGGCTGCTCGTGACGCCGACGTCATAATTCACCTGGCGGCGATCGTCGGCTATCCCGCCTGCCGCAAAGATCCCGAAATGGCCAAATCGGTGAATGTCGACGGAACGCGAAACGTGATCGAGGCCACCAGCAACGGCCAATTGATTATTTATGGCTCCACGGGATCCAATTACGGCTCGGTCGAGGACGTATGCACCGAGGAATCGCCCCTTAATCCCCTGAGCTTGTATGGTCAAACAAAAACGCTCGCCGAAAAAATGATTATGGAGAATCGCCGGGCCATTGCCTGGCGTTTTGCCACGGCCTTCGGCGTTTCGGCCAGGCTTCGTCTTGACCTTCTCGTGAACGATTTTACCTATAAAGCCGTCACTCAAGGATATCTCGTTGTGTACGAGAAACACTTCATGCGCACTTTCATCCATGTTCATGACATGGGGCGGGCGTTCATGTTCGGGATCGAGAACCAAGAAAGAATGGCTTTCCATGTCTTTAATGTCGGTTCGGAAAAAATGAATTACAGCAAAGAATGCATCTGCGAGTTGATCCGAGATCAAACCCAGGCTTACATTCATTATGCGGATGTGGGGGAAGACGCCGATAAGCGAAATTATGTGGTCAGCTATAAGAAAATCAACGATCTCGGTTACGACACGACGATAACGGTGGAACAGGGGATCGAAGAGATCGCCAGGGTCTGCCAAGCGATCCAATTCCGCAATCCCTATTCAAACGTATAAAGCATTTTGAAGAGAGTGCGCTTTTATATAAAGGTATTGTGCGGCCTCCATAAGTCCGTTTTCTTATCAATCCGATATTGCGGCTTAAAAGGATTATGTCTCCCAATATTAGTAACAAGAAGGACTCGAATATCGGCGGCAAAAGGCAAGGTGTTATTTAAAGATCCACTTAGGCATGGTCTAATCCGATTGGGTTTTTGCGGAGTCGCCTTGAGTTCGTATCATCAGTGGAATGTATGGAATGTATTTGGAAAGATAGAAGTATCAGGTCGAGCCGAATTTGGAGTCGGGACGAGAATTTATGTCGGCCCATCGGGGCATCTCAGTATCGGCGATAAAGTGCTCATAACGGCGCAGAGTGATTTGATTTGCTGCCACAGGGTAATCATCGGGAATAATGTGCTGATCTCTTGGGACGTTTTAATCATGGATACTGATTCGCATCCGATTCGAAATAGAAGCGAGAAGGTGATTAACCCAGACCGGCCGGTCGTCATAGGCGACAATGTTTGGATTGGGTGCCGGGCGGTTTTAACGAAAGGAGCGACGATCAAGGCCAACTCGGTTATCGCCGCTGGTACTTTAGCGCACAAGAAATACGCCAAGGAGAATGTTCTGATCGGCGGATTCCCTGGCACGATCATTATGTCAGAAATCGTTTGGAAAAGGGAGCACTTTCCATCATGAGAAATAAAGCGGATCCGAAATTGGCCATAAACGGCGGCTCTCCCGTCACTACTCAGACCGTCGTCATTCACAAGCCTTACCTGGACGAAAGAGATTATTCCGCCGTGGACAGAACGCTTCGATCCACTTTTATATCGGGCAACGGACCGCAATGCATGGAATTTGAGAAAAAGCTGGCGGCATATCTCGGGGTAAAGCATGTCCTCTATACAAATTCTTGCACGACGGCGCTGGATCTTGCTTTTAGGGTCAAGGATTATCCCGCGGGAAGAGAAGTGATCATCCCGAATTTTACTTATACCTCCACCGCGCTGGGGCCGTTGTTGAATAATCTGAAGGTTCGTCTCGTCGATGTCGATCCTTTGAACGGCAACATCGATGTGAACAAAATTAAACCGTTGATTAATGAAATGACGGTGGCCATTGCGCCGGTCGATTATGCCGGTAATCCCGCTGATTTAGAACCCATCATGGCCCTTGCCCGTGATCATGGATTATATGTCGTGCATGACGCGGCGCAGTCCATCGGATCGATATATAAGGGAAAGAAGACCGGCACCTTGGCCGATATCGCCTGCTTTAGCTTTCACGGCACTAAAAACCTGACGACAGGGGAGGGGGGCGCCATCGCGACCAACAATGATGAATTGGCCAAGCGCCTTGTCTTCATGCGCGAGAAGGGAACCGATAAGCAGTCGTTTCTGATCGACAATCGAACGCGCGGATTTTATGAGTACGTCGATATCGGGAGCTCTTATGTTCAGTCAAACATTCTGGGCGCCTTGGGAAGCGCCCAGCTCGAAAAAATCGACTGGATGAATGAAGAGCGGCGAAAGATCGCCGAGTTCTATAAGATAGAACTCGCCGGCATCCCCGGTCTTGATTTCCTTAAGATCACTCCAGACAGCAAGCCGAACTGGCACATCTTCGGCATCTTGGTGCCGGCGGAGCACAAGTATTGGATCATGGACGCCATTCGCGCCGAGGGAATCATCGCCAACGTCCATTACACGCCTTTGCACAAGAATAAATTCTATTTGGGTTATGCTGATGATGTGGAAATGCATGGTTCCATGTCATTCTTCGGTCGGTTGCTGCGCTTGCCGATTTATCCGTCCCTGACTCAGAAAGAGAGAGAATGGGTGGTTGAAGCGGTGAAGAAAGTGTTTGCAGCCTTGAATTAATATGAAAATAATATTTTGGTGTATGGAAAATATCGTTTGGAATGTTCGTTGCCGATACAATTATTGGTTACACGGGCCATATGGCCTGGCCAGAATTATCGAAAAAATGCCATTCAAATATACTATTAAATATTTAAGAAAATATGGCGCTAATATCGGTGATAACTGCATAATCGACTCAGGCTTCAAAATTCATCGTCCAGATAGCAAAAAACCATTTAAAAATTTAATTATCGGCAATGATGTTTATATCGGACACAATATTTTATTCGACCTTACTGATAAGATAATTATTGAGGATAACGTTGCTATAGGAGGAAATTGCCAGATATGGACGCACGTGGGAGATTTTATAGAACATCAGCACGATAAAAATGATTATGAAGAGAAAATATTTCCAGTGACTATAGAAAACGGTGTTATATGTTATTCAGGCGTGATATTAAATCCCGGGGTACTTGTCGGGAAGCGATCGCGAGTATATGCTTTAGGAATGGTTACAAAGAATATCCCTGATAACGAGATATGGGGAGGAATACCTGCAAAAAAAATAATGATTCGAAAAGGAAAGATGAATATGAAGAAAAATGTTTAATATTAAAATGAATGATATTAAAAAAGATAATAATCGTTACCTTTGGCTAACAATCCGAAATAAAGCGCGCAATTACTGGGTAGATAATAATTATCGCCGCTGAACGTTAAATCAAAATATAGCAAAGAAAAATACATAAGATTCGAATATATCGAAATTCTCCTAGACAAACACTATTTCTAAAAGCCATGAAAAGATGTATTGGGAAAAAATCATTAAAAAATAATAAATATAGAATATCTAAGTCAGGTAATTAGTAATAGTTGGACTAAATATTGATATTCTTGCCAATACCCGGAGCGAACCGGCCAACGCATATCAAGAAATAATAAATGAATAAAGTAAGTATATGGGATCGAGACAATTCCTATCTCCTCTTTATTCTCGCTGTATCATCATTATTCATTTATTTCACTCCGCCGGGCATATCCCGAGTAGCTTATCTCCTTTTATTGATTCCTGTGGCATACTCCAGGAAAGATTATGTGTGGCTCGCCTTTTTATTTATATTATTAGAAACGCCGAATTACCTCTATTATGGGGGTACGAGAGATGATCCCACGCGTATCCCAATATACACTTTCGGCGAAGGTATATCGTTTGGCTTTCAGGATATTCTAATGATTGTGTTGTTGACAAAGAATATAAAGAATGATCTGGGTCCTTTTCGGAAGTTTCGCTACGAAATGATCGGCATTTCGGCCATTTTCATGATAAGCCTTCTGGTAGGGATTATAATAGGAATGAAATTCTCCAATTACTCCCAGACAATACGTTTCATAATGCCGCTAATTTACATAATAATGATTCCCAAAACCATGAAAAAGCCCGAAGACTGGCTTCATTTCCTAAAGTTGATCTTCCCGGTCGTAATATTCACGTTCATCGGGCAGATATATTTCATCATCAAGAAGGAACCCTTATCGTCTCTGATCTTTCCAGATATGATTCAAAAAGTGAATATGAATTTTCTCGTTTACCTGAGGGATTCTCAGGTGTCCCGATACATCACAGGACCATATATTGGGTACATCTGTTTCTGTGCCGCTTTGTATTATCTCACTTATAAAAATCCAGTATTTAACGCCTCTTACTTGAAGTTAATAGTCACCTTGTCGTTCCTGCAGCCGATCCTTTCGGCTACAAGATCGCACTCGATTGTTTTTCTATTCATATTCCTTGGCTGGATACTTTCACAAAAAGTAACGAAGCTCCCAAAGATAATCTTATTAATTATAATTATATTGCTCGTTGGAATTCATCAAATAAATAAATCAACGGTTGTCAAATCCCAGATCGATAAATCCTATGAACGTCTGATGACAGTCACAAATATCGTCAAAGGTGACATGACAGCAGGTGGGACTTATTCGCGGTTGACGACGCATACGACGTCGGTGATGAAAAAATATATCGAAAGTCCCTTATTCGGATTCGGTTTCTCAGATGAATTCTTTCAGAATAGTGATGACCATGTGGGAGTCCCGAATATGCTGCTGAATATAGGTATGATTGGTTTTGTTTTATTCTCTGCAATAATATTATCGATCATAAAAAAGATCTTAAAGATAGATAAAAAAAAACGACTTTCGATGGAGAAAAAGCTGTTCTTGCTCGGGGTGATCGGAATAATCTGGATTCATATATTCGGAAGGCAATTATTCGGCTTCTGCCTCGCGTCGGATGTACAATTCTTTATAATCGTTTTCTTTTCATTTTGGATAACTATTACGGCAAACGTAAAAACCAGCAAGGTAATATAAAGGTATAACTAGACATGAAAGTAATGATGGCGAATTATCCTTGGATTGGCGGAATAGCAGATTATATCGAAAAGGCTTTCATCGATCACGGATGTGAAGTCCAGCAATATTTCTACAACGAAAAGAAGCAAGTTATTCATCGGTATTTGAAATTGAACCAAGTGAAGTACCTTGACCGGAAGTATGTGGAAAAACGAAGGCAGATTTATAACGAGAAGCTGAAATCAACTGCAAAACAAATAAAACCTGATGTCTTTTTCGTCTTTAATGAAGGCTATGTAAATACGGAAACAATACGGGTAATAAGAAAGACGTATAAAACAAAGACGATTTGTTTCATCGGTGATGATCCGTTTGATTCATATAGGTTTCAACAATTACCGTACAGCTTAAAATATATTGACCATATTTATATCGGCGAAAAATGTTGGATTGATAAGATACATAGAATCGCGCCTGAATCAAAATTATATAAAATGTTGGTCGGTTACGATTCAAGCCAATTCAATTTCGAGCGCAGTGAGTTGTGCAGGAAAACCAAGATAAAGCGATTGGATTGCACGATATCTTTCACAGGAGAAAGTTATTCAAAAAGGGCTGAAGGAGGATATCGGTCTGGCATTCTTGCAAATCTGCTGAAATACGATCTCAAAATATGGGGAGATGCCGGTTGGAGACACCAATTCCAATTCTATCCTGATCTTCAAGCCGCTTATCAGGGAGAACGGCTCAGCTATGATGAGTTGCTATATGTATACGCGAATACACTTATAAATATGAACATGCCGTCTCCTCAGCTAATCACCGCCTTTCAGCCAAGAGTGTTCGAGATTGCAGCTTGCGGCGGTTTCCAAATTGTGGATTTCAGGGAAGATCTACTCGAGGTGTTCAGGGACGACGAGATCGTAACGTTTAGAACGGTCCCCGAACTCAAAGAGAAAATTGAATACTTTATAAAATATCCTGAAAAGAGAAAACCGTATATCGAGGCAGGATTAAGAGCGGTCAAGGGGAACACTTGGCATGATCGTGCTGCTCAAATTATCGCAAATCTGAAGGATGAGAAATGAAGATCGCATAGGGGCCGGTTGGTACGATATGACATAAAATATTACTTAAACACCGCGGATGTGCTGGCCTGTCTTACACCGAGGGACAAGAACTTCATGTTTGGAAACGCTGCTTTTATCCCGTCGGAAGTTCTGGCTTGCGAAACTGTGATCGTCGCCAACATACTGAGGCATTTCCCAGATTTCGATTACGATCGCTACACAAAGATTCCAACGCTTGATGATGACATCGTGCTGTTGATGCGCGGAATTCTGGGAAAAAAGATCGATAGGATTGCTGCCCGCGATCTTGTCTTGCGTTATTACGACTGAGATCGGGTGATTTTGCGACTCGTCTCAAGATGTTGTACCCCGACGACCGGTCCGCCCATGCTTAAGCAGAAGTCATTTATCTCCTTCGCGTTCAACATCCTGAGCTCTATAATGGGCTTCGTCTCGGTCTTTTTTATTGCCCGTTTAATGGGGCCCAGCGCTCTGGGGGCTATCTCTGCAGCCTGGGCGTTTACGGGGCTTTTCGCTATCTTTGGAGATCTCGGATTCGGAATTGCTCACTATAAGCGGGTATCAGAGCAGCGTGACCTGGAGAAGTGTGTCGGCACGTTCCTGGTCATCCGTATTGCCACTACCATTATTATGATCCTGGTCACGCTGGCTGTCCTGTTTATCATGAAGTCTGCTTTCGGAAGGACCCCGCTCCCTGAAGAGCTCATGCCCATCTTCTATATCGTGCTTCTCTCGACGGTGGTCGGGAACATGATGTACGTGATCACTTATACCTTCACTGCCCGCGTCGAGAAAGCTAAAGAGTGGGGAACCCTGTTGACGCAGAAGTTTTTCGTCTCTTTCTTCCGAATCCTGGTAGCTGTCAGCGGGTTGGGGATCATTTACCTCGCTTGGTCGAACCTGCTAGGGGCCGTCATCGCAGTTGCGGTCGCCCTTTACCTTTTCCGTAATATCCGGGTGGGGAAACCCGATAAAGATATTTTCCGCTCCTATGTCAGCTACGCCGTGCCTTCGCTACTCATCGGAGTGACCGAGAATGTCTCGATGAATATCGATAAGGTCTTCATCAGCTATTTCTGGGGAATATCCCAGGTGGGATTTTATACATCGGCCCAGTCCCTGATCGTCATCCTTTCTTCCATTGGTGCTATCTTCTTCAGTGTCCTGCTGCCGACGTACTCGACGCTTCACGCCGAAGGCAAGATGGAAGAGATCCGGCGGCTGTCGAACCGAGTCGAGCGATACATCTCGCTGATCCTGACGCCTCTGGTCTGTGCGGTCTTTTTCTTCGCGGACCCAATTCGACAGATCATCCTAGGGCCTCGCTTTGCCGACTCGACGCCGATCATCCGGATACTCGTTCTAAACGCCATGCTGGTTATCTTTACCCAGCCTTACTCCAGCCAGATCATGGGAACGAACCGCATCCGTCTCGGCATGTTCCTTGGCGTGATCATGTTGGGCACGAACGTTATCATGAACTTGGTGCTAATCCCTAGGACCCTCTTAGGAGTACGGTTGATGGGTATGGGAGCCTTGGGTTCTGCTTTATCTCTCCTTGTTTCTTCGTTCGTCGGCACCATCCTTTTTCGTTATTATGCCTTCAGAACCAGCGGTGCCAGGCCGAACTTCCGTATCTTTATCCATATAGCCGCCGCATTTGTGTCTTTTGGGGGACTGTTTCTGTTGAGGAGAACACTACCGGGCGAAATCGACATCTTTTCGACGGTGGTTTGCATTACCAGTGGCAGCATCGTCTACATTATTCTAACGGTACTATGCGGGGAACTAAAGCGAGAGGACCTGCGCTACTATCTGAACATGATAAATCCTAGGATACTCGTAAATTATGTGACAAGCGAGTTGAAAAGCTAAAGGTTACCACGGCCTCTCATGAAAAAACCGTCATTCTCGGATCAAACTTGGCAATAGGATTGAACGTGGATCTCCCGTTCGTGTCGATCATTGTCATCGGCCGAAACGAAGAAAGGAACTTGCCCGCTTCATTTGCCGCTATCGACGGCATGGATTACCCCAGGGAAAAGTTGGAGATCATATATGTGGACTCCGATTCCGACGATGCTAGTAGGGAGATAGCCTCCCGGTGGACCAACCGCGTCCTGACCGAGAGACACTCCTTGCCGAGCGCTGCTCGGGGGCGGAACAAGGGACTAGTTGCGGCAAGAGGGGGCATCGTCCATTTTGTCGACGGCGACACGGCTATCGATCCCGGTTATTTAAAAAGGGCGGTTACCGTTCTAGAAAATCCCGAGATCCATGCCGTTAGCGGATCGTTGATGGAATTGGGACAGAGTTTCTGGGCCTGGCTGATGTCGAGTGCTTGGGACGGGCCGCGAGATGGCCCCGCGGCATCGACGTCCGCAGGAGGGACTTACCGCCGGAAATCATTGATGAACGTGAACGGCTATGACGAGCGGTTGGTCATGGGTGAGGAAACAGAATTAGGTGATAGGTTCAGAAACCACGGGTTTAAAATCTGGTCGATCGATCATCCCATGGGGATCCATCGATATGCTCTAAACGGTTTGGCTGATTACCTGAAGCGGTGTGTGAAAAATGGGCGTATTCAAGCCCGAAGCCTCTTCATACCGAGTGAGTCTGATTATTTCCGCCGGAGTCGCCGGCTAGTGCATATAAATGTTCTGTTCCACTTTCTTTTCATTCTGGCCCTGGGCATGACATTTCTTGCCCGGCAACCAATATTTATTGTTTATTCATTTTGTGTGTATTTGATCTTCCTCTTTGCGAAATATCTGATCATTCGGAGGATCAAAAGCGGTCGATTGTTTCTACATTTCGTTGTTATGAATCTGGCCCGGCCATTCTCCTTTTGGGGTCAGTGCACCGAATATTTGAAATTAGCATTCAATCGGCGATACCGCGAGCTGGTTTCCGTGGAAAAAATGCGTCTTTGAGATATCTTACTCCAATGCTTGATAGGCTATCGGCTATCCTGTCATGAGGATAATATTCACGACGGATACTATCCAGCGTGGCGGAAAGGAAAGGCAGCTGTTTATTCTAGCCACTTCCCTGCAAAGAAAGGGAGTGGATGTATTTATCATAACCCTGCGTCGAGATCTGTGCACTTATGAAAAAGAATATGAGTACGACTCTAAGAAGATTCTGGAAGTAGATCTCATTGGTATTTGCGAAAAGTACAAATGGTTCAAGAAAGTATTCCGTGATCTCAACCCGGACGTTGTATTTGCTTGGGACGTGCAAACAGCGCTGTTTGCGCTTTTTCGCCATCGGATGGATGGGTTTGCTTTTATCAACGGATCCGTTCAACATGGTGTACGTCTGTTACGGGTTTCCCACATACTGAGATCGATTGTTTGTTGGCTATCTCCATGCGTAGTATCGAATTCATTGGCTGGATTACGAGCCAACAACATGAGATCTGGCAGTCGTAGATTTATCCTAAACAACGGCATCGAGGATCGCTTCTATGACAGGTACAGTCGAGAGGAGGTTGAACGGCAGCGGATGGAGATGATCACCGGATATGGAGAGGAACCGGGGCAGGTGTTCGTATCCGTTGGCAACTTGGTCCCTTTTAAGGACTATTTCACTGTGCTGCGGGCCTTAAGAAAATATGATAGATTGGCTAACTTTTATTACTTGATCATCGGCGAAGGCCCAATGAGGGAAGAAATCGAGCGAAAGATCTCTGAATACGGCTTAGGCGGCCGGGTGCTGCTTACTGGCAGGATAGACAACGTGGTCGAATATCTGCGTATTGGAGATTGCCTGATCCATTCCTCGCGAGGCGAAGGGATTTCCAATGCCATCCTAGAGGCGATGTACGCGGGATTACCGATCATCGCGACAGATGTCGGGGGCATCCCAGAAACAGTCTTTCCTGCGTCCTCAATGCTATTCCCATACAAAGATCATGAAGCGCTCTATCGATGCTTGATCAAATTGCCGGAATTGAAAGTGACCTTCAATCCCGATGCCGAAGATTATAAGATGCACTTAGAACGGTTTTCTGTAGAGAAGATGATCACGAGATTCGAGGAAATTATTGGAGCCGTCATGTCGGATAGAAAGCGGCCTGCATGAACATACGGAGAGCCGGGAAGTTCAATATATATAAAAAAATACGGCGAAATATTTCCCATAAAAAAAGAGGACAACTGTCCAAGCTATTATTTTATTCTGGTTTAAAGCCTACGATCAACCGTGCCCGCTCTTCAGATTCCCGGCTAGGAACTGTCGTATTCTCCGCCGACTTCGAAATGGCCTGGGCGTTTCGATACTCGAAGTTGCTGGCGGATCGAGCCGAAGCTGTCGGTCTGACGGAAAGAAAGCAGATTCCCCGAATCATCGAGATCTTTGATCAGCATAAGATCCCCGTCACATGGGCGGCGGTGGGTCACCTTCTTTTGAGCGACTGCCGGAACGACGCCTTGGGAAAGCCGCATCCGGAAATGCCCCGTCCCGCATATTTTGAGAATCTTCACTGGCGCTTTCTAAAAGGCGATTGGTACGATCATGACCCCTGTTCAAATATCTACGACCATCCTGCCTGGTATGCCGCAGATTTAATCGAACTTATTGTGAAGGCAAAAGCCAACCATGAAATCGCTTGCCATACATTTTCACATGTAGATTTTACGGACGCGAAATGCCCGCGGGAACTAGCCATTGCCGAGTTGGATGCCTGCATATCATTGGCAAAAAAAAGGAATCTCGTTATGAAGAGCATGGTCTTCCCCGGTGGAACGCTCGGCAATTTCGAATACCTTAAGGAGAGAGGGTTTCTCTGCTACCGAAAGCCCATGGCCTTTCACCTCGATCTTCCAAAGATCGATTCCTTCGGTTTAGTGGCGATCTCGAGTTCGTTGGGCCTCGATCGTGATCCCTATAATTGGCCAAAAGAATATCACCTTCGCTTGTTGCGGAGATTTCTAAAACGTACGGCTGACACTGGATTGACGTGCCATTTTTGGTTTCATCCGTCTATGGATGAGTGGTACCTGGAGAGAGTATTGCCTGACCTCGTCGACATGGTGGCAGGATTCCGCGATGCCGGCATCCTACGAGTGCGGACAATGGCCCAACTGGCAGAAGAAACACTCGATCGTCGGGGCGAGTGAAACAGAAGGGACATGATGATCCCAAATGAGACGATATTATGATCGATTTCATTCTTGAAATTCCCTTAAACGTTCTTTTTAACTCCTTGAATGATCTTTTTAGAAAAAAACCGACGTTTACATTGGCGCGAAATTATAAAGATCAGGAATGCCTATTGTGGGGAGATCCAATACCAGATGCGGAATTATTGAAAGCCGATGGACCTAAATGGGATGCGGACGTGATCGTAAAGAGATGCAAAGGACATTTTTATTTCCTCTTTTGGAACCATAGGGAAAGGGTGATGACGATCGGGAATTCGTTGTTCAGCGTTTTGCCCGTTTACTATCGGATGGAGTCGGATCGAATCGTGATCGCCGCCAACGCCTTGGACATTGCAGAGTACATGGATTCAAAAAAGATTTCACGCCGCTTTGTTCTTGAAACAATGCTTTTTAATTACCCTCTTTTCAACGATAGCGTCGTTAAGGGAATAAACCTGTTACCATGCAATTCAAATATTAAGATCTCGGCAGACAGATGTTTCTTCTCGAAGCATACGAGCGTGACCGATCATTTCCAGACAAATCCGAAGCCGTGGCGAAAGGCGCTCACTGAAATGAGCGAGGTCTTTCTGTGTTCTGTCCGAAATTACTTGCCGGAAAACCGTTATTTTGTTTCTCTGACAGGGGGATTCGACGGCCGGACATTGGCGGCGGCGGGTTTATATCTAAAAAAGAACTTTGCCTGCTATACGTTTGGGGTCGCCCGTTCAGCGGATGTTGCTATCGCGACACGGCTTATCGCTGCAGCGAAAGTCCCCTTCCTACGGTTGGATCTGGATGAAACCTACGCACGGGAAAAAGCTTTGGGGCTCGGGCTTGAATTCATCCGCGGCGCATCTGGAAATGCGACCTTCGCCCGCGCTCACTACCTTTATGCCGCCCGTGAACTCGCCAAAAAAACGGAATATATCATTACGGGCAATTTCGGAAGCGAGGTCTTTCGAGCGGCTCATGTGCCAGGCGTCGTCATCGCCCCAAACCTGTTCCGCTTGTTTGATGCCGATTCTTTGCAGGAAGGGATCCGTGCTATCTCCAATAGTAGCGAGTTTTCATACCTCAATCGTAGTAATTTCCGTAATGAATGGGAAGAGTTGAAAGTCGATCTGGAGCGACTGCCGAGGTTCAACGCTGAGTATCGTTCGTTAAGCCGAAATCAGCAATTCTATATATTCGTGTTTGAAGAAATATTCCGCAAATATTTCGGCGCAGAGATTATTAACCAGTTTCATTATGTAAAGAACCGCACCCCCTTCCTTGACTGGGATTTCTTGAAAGCGATATTCCAGACTGGTTTAGCGGGTATTTATTCATCTTTTTTTGAACACAATCCTATAAAACGCTATAAGGGGCAAGTTCTTTATGCGCATATCATACGCAAGACATATCCGGAATTCGGACTTATGATGACCGACAAAGGTTACCGTCCCGATGATTTAACGACCTGGGAGGGAAAAATATCGATAATTTGTGGATATATTAAGAAACGGATTAATCGAAAAATACTAATGAAATCAGATCCTTATTCGGTTATTGCCGCTTTTGAGTCGAATCGGAATGTTTTCAATAATATTGAAATTGATTCTGACTGGTTCAACGCTGAACGGATAAGCAAGGAAATGAATGCCAATCCTGGAGAGGCGCTGTTCAAGCCATTGAGCCTTGCGTACATAATGGGATTGATGGAACATAGATGAAAGCGCGGGCCGTCGTCCTGGCCAATGAGCTTCCCGGTGACCATCATCTGTGGCTGAAAGCCTGCGCCGCATGCGGGGACCAGATTGAGGTCCGCGTTGTTGATCTCACGGGCGATTGTTGGCTCGAAAAAATCCAGTCTCAGCCCTTTGACATCCTGCTGGCGAAACCGGGAGGGCTGACGGCTCCCTTCAAGCAGCTTTATGACGAGCGGATTTACATTCTTGGCCGCACGCTGGGCTACAGGGTGTTCCCCTCGGCCGAGGAGATTTTCATCTACGAAAACAAGCGTTTCCTGTCCTTCTGGCTGAAAGCGAACCGTATCCCGCACCCAACGACTCATGTTTTTTACAATTACAAGGAAGCCCTGGATTATATTGCTTTGCAATCCATGCCCATCGTGGGCAAGACAAATATCGGAGCCTCGGGCAGCGGCGTCAGAATATTGAGCGAAAAGAAGAGGGCCGAGGAATATGTCGGAAGGGCTTTTTCCGGCAAGGGCGCGGAAAGGAGGGTCGGCCCGAATTTAGCCAAAGGAGGACTGCTGAAACGCGGACTTCACTATATATTTAAGCCCGGGGATATCAGGCGGAAAATGGATGTCTATAAAGCGAAGCGGGCGGATGTCCAGACCGGATTCGTGATCCTGCAGGAATTCATTCCCCATGAATTCGAGTGGCGTGTGGTTAGGATCGGGGATTCGTTTTTCGCCCACAAGAAACTGAAGAGGGGAGACAAGGCCAGCGGCTCCCTCCTCAAAGGATACGAAAACCCACCCTTGAAGTTGCTGGAATTCGTGAAGGAAATCACGGATCGATTCGAATTCTTCAGCCAAGCCATCGATATCATCGAGTCCGACCGGGGCTTCCTGGTCAATGAAATGCAGTGCATCTTCGGACAGAGCGATCCCTATCAAATGCTAGTCGATGGCAGACCAGGGCGATACCTTAGCGTAGAGGGGCGTTGGAATTTCGAAGAAGGAAACTTCTGTACCCGCGAGTGCTACGATCTACGGGTGCAGACGGCTTGCGAAATCGTCGCCAGAAGCAGTGAATAGAAAGAACGATATCCTGTCCTGACCGCGGGCCTTCAGTATCACGAAGATGAAAGTATTATTCGTCTGTAGCGGTAACGCCAAGAGCGGCATCAGCCCCATTGTAAGCACCCAAGGCGAGTCACTGAGTAAGCTGGATGTTGATTTGGATTATTTTCCAATCGCCGGGCGTGGAGTCGGAGGATATGCAAAGTCCTCGCTCAGGCTTAGAAAACATCTTGAGGAAGCGTCGGTTGATGTTTTACATGCCCATTACGGCATATCCGCTTGGGCAGCGTTGCTTGCCCGTCGCAAGGAAAAACTTGTAGTCTCCTTTATGGGTGACGACATTATCGGTAGCAATAAGCCTGACGGATCAATCACGAGAACCAGCCTGTCTATCGCGCGTATCAACGTATTCCTCGCCAGGAAATATTATGATCATGCGATCGTCAAGTCGGAGGCTATGCTCGATCGTTTCGGCGCGTCGCACGTGTCCCTGATCCCCAACGGCGTTGACCTGGCTCTGTTCAAGCCTACGAAAAAAGCCGAGGCTAGAAACCGCCTGAGAATCGATCCCGGAATCAAGCTCGTGATCTTCGCCAGCGATCCCAAGCGTATGGAGAAAAATATTCCTCTGGCTAAGAAAGCCTTGGAGATCGCGGCTTCATCGGCTCTTCTCTTGCCAATTTACAATCATCCGCATGCATGCATGCCCGATTTCTTTAATGCCGCGGACGCGACGATCCTCACTTCTTTCCATGAAGGCTCCCCGAATGTAATCAAAGAGGCGATGGCTTGTAATTGTCCGATCGTATCTACCGATGTGGGAGATGTCAGGTGGGTTCTCGGCGATACCGAGGGCTGCTATGTAACTTCATATTCTCTCGATGATGTCGCATCAAAAATGTCGTTGGCGCTGGAATTTGCCGAGAAGAAAGAACAAACCAACGGGAGAGAAAGGATAATAGCGCTTGGCCTCGATTCGGAAACGGTCGCGCGAAAGCTCGTTAAAATCTATGAGAAGGTTCTAGGAATATGTGCGGAATCTGCGGAGTGATTGACATCAAGAACCCGCATCCCCGCGAGGAGGATGTAAGGAATATGATGCGGATCATGAAGCACCGCGGGCCGGACGACGAGGGGACCTTTCATGAGGATCATGTCCATTTCGGCTTTGTCCGGCTTTCGATCATCGATCTGACCGTTGCCGGTCACCAGCCTATGATGTCCGAGGACGGCCGGCATGTGGTGATCTTCAACGGCTTGATCTATAACCATATCGAATTACGCAACGAGTTGAAAACCAGGGGCATTGCCTTCCATACCAGAAGCGATACCGAAGTACTGCTGGCGGCTTACCGGGAATGGGGGACGGGATGCCTGGATCGCTTCAATGGCATGTGGGCATTCGCCATTTATGACCGGCGCGAGAAGATTATCTTTTGCGTCAGGGACCGATTCGGCGTCAAACCCTTCTATTACCTGCAGACGGATAACGTCTTTGCCTTTGCCTCCGAAATCCCACCGTTACTTTCGCTGCTCGACCGGAAGCCGACTCCGGATCGCCAGTCCTTGTATGATTACCTTGTATTCAACCGCACCGACCAGACGGAAAATACTTTCTTCTCCGAAGTAAAAAAGCTTCAGCATGGACACTCGCTGACGATCGATCTGTCAGGGGAAACGGGCCGGGGGCAAAAGGTAAAAATTAAGAAATGGTATGATCTCCAGGCGAATCTCAAAGAGCCTTTCAAGGGTCCCGAAGAATTCCGGGAGGCGCTGAATTCGGCGATCGATCTGCGAATGAGGAGCGACGTTCCGGTCGGGGTCTGCCTAAGCGGTGGAATCGATTCTTCGGCCATTGTTTCTATCCTGCGTCATAACTATAGCAAAGAAGATCTGAGAACTTTTTCAGCGGTGTACGGGAAGGGTCAAACCGGGGATGAATCCACCTTCATCAATGAATTCAGGCCGTTGCTGAAAAACATGTTTTATACGACGCCGACGGCCGAATCGTTGCTCCAAGACTTGGAGCGGTTCGTCAAGGCGCATGCCGAGCCTATTCCCTCAACCGCTCCTTATGCCCAGTTTAAAGTGATGGAACTTGCCGGGGGCAACGTGGTGGTAACCATAGACGGACAGGGGGCTGACGAACAACTTGCGGGATATCATTACTTTTATGGATTTTATTACAAGGAACTGTTTCTTAAGCTGCGCTGGTTCCGCCTGATCTCTGAAATGGCCGCTTACTTCAGGAAACATCGATCTCTATATGCATTTAAAGCATTCGGCTTTTCTCTTCTGCCCCCAGGATGGAAAGATGAGGCGCAACAGGCTCAAAAGGGATATGTGAATCCGGATTTCGCCAGAGAATATTCCCAATCGAATATTATCAGCTCGAATCTCTATTCTTCGGCAAGCCTTCATGAAGCTTTTCTGGATCATTTCGAATACAAGCTGGAACATCTTCTCAAGTGGGAAGACCGCAATTCGATGTTCTTTTCGCTCGAAGCGCGCGTTCCCTTTCTGGACCACAGGCTTGTGGAGAGCGCGCTGTCCCTCTCCCCGGAAATGTCGATTCGAAGCGGCATGACCAAGCATATCCTGCGAGAGGCGATGACGGGAACGATGCCGGAGAAGATCCGCCTTCGCCGGGACAAGATCGGATTTGATACCCCTCAGGATGAATGGTTCCGCAAGCCGGCCTGGCAAAAGGTTATCAACGATATCTTGAACGACAGGGAATTCGATACCAGGGGGATAATCTCCCCCAAAAAAGCCAAGTTATTATACCAACGGCATCTATCCGGCAGAGTAAATGCGGCGAGGGAGATCTGGAAGTGGATACATCTGGACCGCTGGCACCGGGAATTTATAGCGGGTTGAGGCGATAGTCGCCGTGCATGAAGCTGTTTTAAAGCGAGAGAAATGATGAGCCTGCGCGTCACGAACGACCCGGAAGCGTGTGATCACGGCCAATGGGCGCGTTTTGTCCGTGAACACCCAAATGGGAACATATTCCAGACCCCCGAGATGTATCGGGTCTTTAGCGCCACCAAGAACTACGAGCCCATTTTCATCGCCTGTCAAGAAGTCGATTCCCTGCTGGGCGTGCTGCTGGCTGTCGTGCAAAAAGAAGGCCCGGGCGTTCTGGGCCGCCTGAGCGCCCGCTCGATCATCTGGGGCGGGCCGCTGGTGCTAGACGAAGATACGACGGTTCTCGATGCGATCTTGACGGAATACGATAGTATCGTGCGAAAGAAATCGATATACTCGCAGGTGAGAAATTTGTTCCCCATGGAAAGGCAGAGGGAATGCCTGCAAAAACAGGGATACTCTTTTGAGGACCATTTGGATATATTAATCGATTTGGATCGTCCAGTTGAATCCCTCTGGAAGAGCCTGCACCCCACGAGAAGAAAGCAGATCGAGCGTGGATATCGACGTGGCGTGACTTTTTCGTATCATCGCGAACCAAGCCCCGAGATGATTTCTGCGTGCTATGACCTAATTGCCGCTCTTTACGAAAGAATCAAGCTTCCCTTTCCCAAGAAGGATTTCTTCGAAAATTCTGTAAGGGAGCTTATGGATCGGATCGGCTTCTTTGTCCTGAAGTACAAAGGGCGGATTATCGGATGTAGACTGGCCTTGGTCTATGGACGACTGATCTATGATTGGTACGCCGGCAGCGATGTCAATTCTCTGGATAAATACCCTAATGATATTCTCCCCTGGGAGGTGATGAAATGGGGGGCAGAGAACGGATATGCCGTTTTTGATTTTGGCGGGGCGGGAAAGCCGAACGAGCAATATGGTGTTCGTGATTATAAGAAGAAATTCGGGGGTTCGCTAGTTAATTTCGGTCGTTTTGAGAAAGTTCATCAGCCGTTGAGAATGAGAGTGGCTAAGGCGGGATTCAAATTATGGCGAATCGCCAAACGGTAACATGAAGATCCTGATCGACATCGGACACCCCGCCCATGTGCATTACTTTCGTAACCTTGCGGAGTTATTCGTCCGCGAAGGTTCGGACGTCCTTTTTACTACTCGGGACAAGGAAGTCGCCGTCAAGCTTCTTAATCATTTCGGCTTGAAATATGTCAATTTCGGAAAGCCGTTCAAGAGCAGAATCGGCAAATTATGGGGCTTGTTTTGGTTTACGCTGCGGCTATTCTTGGTAGCCGTGAGGTTCAAGCCCGATATTTATTTGAACGCAACGCAATACAGTGCCTTTGTCGCTTGGCTGTTTCGGAAGCCCCATATTTCACTTGAAGATACATTCAATTCCGAACAGGTGCGATTGTTTCTGCCGTTCACAAGCGTTGTTTTGACAGGAAATTACAATCACCCAGATTTGGGAAGAAAACAAATCACGTATAGCGGATATCAAGAATTGGCTTACCTTCATCCCTTACGGTTCAAGCCGGATCCGCGGATAAAAAGCGATCTTGGAATCGGCCCGAACGAAAGATATGTCATTCTTCGCTTTATTGCCTGGAAGGCGAGTCATGATTTCGGCAGCCGTCGACTAACGCTGGAACAAAAAGGGGAATTGATCCGCGAGCTAGAAAAAGACGCGGTCGTCTTCATTTCTTCGGAAGCCGATCTGCCTGTTGAATTTACAAAATATCGGCTGAATGTTCCACCGCATAAAATTCATGACGTTCTTGCATTTGCTTCATTGTACGTCGGTGAAGGAGCGACAATGGCATCGGAATGCGCGATGCTGGGAACTCCGGCGATATATATTAATCAGCAGAATGTTTTTTCTATTCGAGAACAAGAACGAAGATATGGCTTGATATACAGTTATAGAAATTATGATGGAGTAATTGAGAAATCACGTGAATTGTTAGGAAATTATGATGTTAAAAAGACATTTAATCAAAAACGGGATCAAATGCTGGCTGATAAAATCGATGTTACGGCTTTTCTTGTCTGGTTCGTCGAGAGATATCCAGAAAGTCTGCGGACCATGAGAAAAAATCCTGAATATCAGCTGAAGTTCAAAGCTTCAGTATGATTTAAATGCCATGAGTAACGAAAAGATCGTTCCGCTTATTAAAGGGGCCGTCAAGCACATCCCCGGAATTAAATCATTTTTAGGGTCGAAAACAGGAGGGACCTGTGTAAGCCGATACTGTTATTCTGTATGGATGCGACATCTGAAACATTTTTCCAATGCGGAGAAAGGCATCCCTCGGGTAGTGGTTGAGCTGGGACCCGGCGATTCGATGGGGATCGGTCTGTCCGCCCTGCTTGCCGGCAGCGATAGGCTTGTCGCTCTTGATGTGGTTCGATATTGGGACCCGGAACGGAATCTTCGGATCCTCGATGAATTGATCGAATTGTTCGCTTCCATGGCGAGAATCCCGGACAACGATGAATTTCCCCGGGTTTTCCCCGAGATTGACGACTACAGATTCCCGGAAAAGATTATCAGCGAGTCAAAACTGCGGGAATTGCTAGCGCCGGAAAGGATAGCGCGCATCCGGAAGGAGCTAATGACCATAGATGACTCGCGAAACACGATGATATCGGCTTTCGTTCCCTGATCTGATGGGCATATCATCCAGAGGGACTCGGTCGATTTGATTTATTCCCAGGCGGTGTTGGAGCACATCGACGACCTTGAGAGCTTATTTCGTGCCATGCAAGAATGGTTGAAGCCAGGGGGCATGATGTCTCATTCGATCGATTTCGGCTCCCAGGGGATTACGCCGTCCTGGAACGGACGTTGGATGTTCAGCGACCTGGAGTGGTGGATCGCCAGGGGAGGGAAACGGTTCCTGATCAACAGGAATCCCTGTTCGACATATATGCGGTTGCATGCGGAAAATCAATTCAACGTCATGGAACAGGTCCGCCGCAGCGCGCAAAACAATCTGCCTAGGGAGCGATTGGCCCGAAGGTTCAGGGGGATGACAGACGAGGACTTGTCGACCTGCGGCATATATATCATGTCGAAAAAGCTCCTTTCCGCGAAACCGCGGGCGAATCAAGAAACCGTGAGCTGTGTGGAACAGTCGTGATTATTCTCCTGCCGCCTTCGAGGCGCTCCTGGGGACCTTCCTGGCCAGCACGTATCGGATTATCCCGTTCAATGAATACTTGAATCAGAGGGAAAACGGCGGGCGGACGGTTATTCTGCGACATGATGTGGACCGAACCCCGGTCCGTTCCTTGCGAATGGCGAAGATCGAGAAAAGGCTTCGAGTGCGGGGAACATATTACTTCAGGAGAATGGGTCGGGGCTTCCCTGAGAAGGAGATCTTGGCTGTGATGGCATTGGATCACGAGATCGGCTATCACTATGAGGATCTGCATGTCGCCAAGGGGGATCTTTCGGCTGCCCTGGAATCTTTTGAAAAGAATCTAGAGCGACTGAGGGAAATCGCCCCCGTTAAAACAATCTGCATGCACGGCAGCCCTCTTTCCAAGCATGACAACCGGGAGATGTGGAAGGATCGAAGCTACAAGGAATTCGGCATCATTGGAGAGCCTTACTTCGATATCGATTTCTCCAAGGTGATGTATTTGACGGATACGGGAAGAAGATGGGACGGCGGATCCGTCTCGATCCGAGACCGGGTAATCAGAAAACCAAAGCCCGAGGATGGCGGGAATGAGGCGACGAATAGACTCCGGCTGCATTCCACGAAAGACATCATAACCGCGTTGAAAAACAACCGACTGCCGGATCAAATCATGCTCACGATTCATCCGCAGAGGTGGACGGATGAATGGGGGCCGTGGTTGTGGGAATTGATCAGCCAGAAGAGTAAAAACGTCGTTAAATATTTCTTGGTCAAGAGACGAACCGGAAAATCATATTCAAAGCAAATCGGCGAAAATAATTATTGATTGGAATCAGGCGATAAGCGCCGGCTGATGTCCCGAAATTATCTGGAAAAAGAGCCGTTCTACTGGTTTAAAGTCCTTCTGGACGGCGTCTTTTTAACAGTTTCTTTCCTCTGCGTTTACTGGTATCGGCGAAAGAATCTGAGGTTGGAGGAAAATATCCTCCGCTTCCTGCCTCTCTTGTTCCTGACGTGGCTCTTGGTGACGCTGTTGTCGAAGAAATTCAAGAAAACCGAGAGGAAGGATTATCTTTCTCTTCTTCGGCCGTACTGGAACGCGGCGATCGCCTTCATCCTTCTTCTCACGGTCATTCTTTACGTGCTGGGTTGGACGCAACTGCCGTTTTTCATCGTCTACGGCACGATCGGGATCTACCTGGTCTTCGAGATCATTTTCGCCTTATGGAATATCAGCCGGAGCGGCGAGGAGAGCCGGCGCCGGCGCATTCCTTTTCCGATTGTCTTTTTTCTCATCGAAGTCGCCTCCGTCAACGCCGCCTTTTTCCTCGTCCACTATTACAAGGCGGGAAATCTCTTCGTCGACGAGCGATACGCCCTGGCTTTGGCCGGCATCTGCTTTTCCTGGCTGTTTGTTTCCTTGGTCGTTCATCGCTTCCGCGTCCGCGTGGACGACGGGCTTCTCGCCGCTTTATTGCCCTTCTGGCGCTCCGAGGCCGTGATTCTCGGCTTGATCGGGTTTGTCTTTTTCGTCCTGGCCCGGGGGTCGATGTCGCGGCTGCTCGTCTTCGGCTCGGCCGCCGCCTTCGCCGTTTTGGAGAACATCATCGTCCTGGCGTATTACGGCCTCCGGCGGTTCCGCGGGGCAGGCGACGACGCCGCGGAACGGCCCGAGGAGGGGTGGTTTGAGGCGCCGAAAGAAAAAACCGCGGCGGAGACCGCCGATGATGCCGAAGAAACCGTCAAGGAAAAGTACCGCTACCAAGGGGCGGAGGACGCCCAGGAGATCCTGCGGAAAAAGCTCGAGCGCCTGTATTTGAAGAAGCACCAGGACGTCTATGAATTTATCGGAAAACACATCGATCTCGGACGGTTCGACATCTACAGCTCGACGTTCATGTTCGCCGGGGCCCGCGAGAACATCGAGATCCTGGAGGACGACTCGCTGGGCTTTTTCTTTAATTTCGAGAAAGTGAACGACTATCGCGACGTCAACGGAGTCTTGACCGCCCTGAACCGGAAAATCAGGAAACACGGGGTCTACGCCGGCTGCTTCGAGTCCCTGGAGCAGAGGCGGAGGAGGATCTTCGGCAAGTTCCCCGCCTGGTTCGCCCACGTCTACTACGCCGTCGATTTCGCCTACAAGCGGGTCATGCCCAAGCTGCCGGGCCTGAAAAAGCTGTACGTCCGGCTGTCGGGCGGCCGGAAGCATCCGTTTTCCAAGACCGAGGTCCTGGGACGGCTCTACTACTGCGGCTTCGAGGCGATCGGCTTGCGGCGGATCAACGGGCTTTTCTATTTCATCGCCAAGAAGACGAAGGAGCCGTGCGCCGACCCCCATCCCTCCTACGGGCCGGTCTTCCGCCAGCGGCGGCTGGGCCGGGACGGGAAGGTCCTCTTCATCTTCAAGCTGCGGACCATGCATCCCTTCGCCGAGTATATCCACCGGTACGTCCATGAGCGGATGCGGCTGGAGGAATCGGGGAAGATCAAGAACGATTTCCGGGTCACGGCCTGGGGGCGGGTTTTCCGGAAGGCCTGGATCGACGAGCTGCCCATGATCGTCAACTGGCTGAAGAGGGATCTCAAGCTCGTCGGCGTGCGGCCGCTGTCCGAGGCCTTCTTCGAGACCTATCCCGCGGACCTGAAGCGGGAGCGGATCAAGTTCAAGCCCGGACTGTTCCCTCCGTTCTACGCCGACATGCCCAGCGGGATCGAGGAAGTCTGGGAATCCGAGAGGACGTATTTGCGGCGGTACGCCCGCAAGCCGCGGCGGACGGACGCCGCCTACTTTTTCAAAGGCATGAAAAACATCCTGTTCAATCATGCCCGGAGCAAATAAGCGAAAGAATTCGCCATAAATAAAAGGAACGCCATGAAGACATTTCGAAGGACGGTTTTGATGTTGATGATCCTCTCGGCCGGGCTGGTTTCGGCCGACCGGCCCCAAGACGGCTTCATCCGCGAATACCGGATCGGGCCCAAGGATCTTCTAGAGATCAAGGTCCAGGAGGTGCCCGAGCTGGCGGGCCTGGGCGTCCGCGTCTCGGAGGACGGCTCGATCACCCTGCCCCTGGCCGGAAACATCGCCCTGGCCGGCATGACCAAGGACGAGGTGGAGAAGTTCATCGCCCGGGTCCTGATCGAGCGGAATCTCGTGAAAAACCCTCAGGTCTCGGTGTTCATCAAGGAATACCAGAGCCAGGTCGTCTCCCTGATCGGGGCGGTCACCAAGCCCGGAATCTACCAGCTCGTCGGCCGGGTGACGCTCCTGGACATCATCAGCCAGGCCGGGGGATTCAAGGAAAACGCCGCCAATGAGATCTTCGTCCTCCGGGAGGGCAAGAGCGAGGCGGCCGCGACCATCCGGATCGACCTGGAGGATCTGACCGTCAACGGAAATCCCAAGCTCAACATCCCCCTCCAGCCGGGGGACGTGATCAACATCCCGGCCGACGAGGTCATCAGCATTTTCGTTTTCGGGGCGGTCCGAAATCCCGGAGCCCTCCAAGTCAAGAAATCGGCCCGGATCAACATCGTCCAGGCCGTCGCCCAGGCGGGGGGATTGACGGAGTCGGGCAAGTACTCGGGGATCACCATCAAACGGACGCTCAAGGACGGCCGCGAGGAAAATCTCAAGGTCAACCTGATGGACATCATCCGGGGCAAGAAGCCGAACATCGTCCTCCTCAAGGGGGACGTGGTCTTCGTCAGGGAATCGATCTGGTAAGAGGACATCATGAACGAACGGGAAATGCAGGAAGAATTGCTGGAATCGAGGGAAATCAACCTTCTCGACCTCTGGGTGCTCGTCCTCAAGCGGAAGTGGCTGATCGCGTCCGTGGCCGCGACGGTGTTCGTCCTGGCCGCGGTTTATGTCTTCACCCGGACGCCGGTCTACACGGCCACCGGCCAGCTCCTCATCGAAAAGGAGCCGAACATCCTGACCTTCGAGGAGATCTTCCAGGTCGAATCCTTCCAGACGAGCTATTACGAAACGCAGTACAAGCTCCTCCAGAGCCGGTCCCTGGCCGAGCGGGCGGCCGAGCGCCTGAAGCTTTCCGAGCGGCCCGAGTTCGCCGGGAACGGGAAAAAACCGGCTCCGGCGAAAAGCGATCCGGCGGCCCGGGGACGGCTGATCGACGCCTTTCTCGGGGGATTGAGCGTCGATCCGGTCGCCCAAACGCGCCTGGTGAACGTTTCGTTCAAATCCGCGGATCCGAAGCTGGCGGCCGACGCGGTCAACGCCCTGTTCGACTCCTTCATCGACATGAGCGTCGAGAGCCGGTACACGGCCACGGAGCAGGCCACGGAGTTTCTCACCCAGCAGATCGCCAGCCTGAGGTCGGACATCGAAAGGAAGGAGAAGGAGCTCCAGGCCTATGCCGGGGAGAAGAACATCGTCGCCTTGAGCGACACCGAGACGACGGTCGTCAGCAAGCTGGCCGAGCTGAACACGGCCCTGACCCAGGCCCAGATCGACCGGGTCAACAAGGAGGCGTTCTACAACGAGGTCCGCAACGCCACCCCGAATTACATCCCGGCCAGCATCAACAATCCCATCATCCAGAGCCTGCGGCAGGAATACGCCCGGCTGAGCCGGGAGTATTCCCGCAAGCAGGAGCAGTTCGGCTCCGAGTACCCGGAGATCCAGCGGCTGAAGACCGATCTGGAAAGCACCCGGAAATCGCTCGAAACCGAGACCCGGAACCTGATCAACGCCGCCCACGCGGACTACCAAGCGGCCCGAAAGAAGGAGCTGTCGCTGCAGGGCGTGTTCAACGATCAGAAGCAGGAATCCATCCAGCTCAACAGCAACGCGATCTCCTACAACACCCTGAGAAACGAGATCATCAACAACAAGTCGCTCCTCGACACCCTCGTCAAGCGGCAGAGCGAGACGGGGGTCTCGGCCAGGCTGAAGGGAGTAGGGGTTTCGAACATCCGGATCGTGGATCGGGCCGAGGCGCCCCAGAGCCCGTCCAGCCCGAAGAAAAAGAGGACCCTGCTTTTAGCCCTCCTGGCCGGCTTGTTCGGCGGATTCGGGCTGGCTTATCTCCTGGATCGCCTGGATAACTCGGTCAAAAGCGCCCAGGACGTCGAGAAGACCGTCGGGCTGGCCACCCTGGGCGTGATCGCGGAATTCGATCCGGAAGCGAAAAAGAAAAGCTACGGATACGGCTACGGATACGGCTCGGGCCGCCACGGCGGCGGAATCACCTTCGTCTTGAAAAACAAATCGTCCAAGGAGGAAGCCGGCGGCCGTCCGGCCGGGGGAGGGGAGAAAACCGCGGCCGGCCCGAAGGATCCGCCCCTGCCGACGATCAAGACGATCGACCTCATCACCCACGTCTCGCCGAAATCGAACATCAGCGAGAGCTACCGGTCGATCCGGACGGCGATCCTTCTGTCCACGGCCAATCCGGGGCACAAGATCTTCTCGATTTCCAGCTCCCTGCCGAGCGAGGGAAAATCGGCCACGGCGGCCAACCTGGCCGTGACCCTGGCCCAGACGGGGAAAAGGGTGCTGTTGTTGGACGCCGACCTAAGAAAACCCCGTATCCACCGGATCCTCAAGCTGAAAAATCAAAACGGCCTGACCAACTTCCTGACGGGCACGGGGGACGTCAAGGAACTGGTGAAAGTCACCGTCGTTCCGGACCTGTACATCATCAATTCCGGCCCCCTGCCTCCCAACCCGGCCGAGCTCCTCGGATCGGACAAGATGGCTGGCTTCGTCGGCGAGCTCAAGGCGGCCTTCGACTATATCCTGGTCGATACGCCGCCGGTCTTGGCCGTGACCGATGCCCTGGTGCTGGGGCCGCTCGTGGACGGCCTTATCCTGGTCGCCTGGGGAGGGAAAACGTCGCGCGAGGCTCTGAAGCGGGCGGTCGAAAAGCTGAGGCAGACCGGGACCAAAACCCCCGGCGTCATCATCAACCGCCTCGACGTCAAGGCCCACGATTACTATTACCGGCATCACTATTACTACGATTACTACGAGCATCCCGGGGAAGCATGATCGACCTGCACGCTCACATCCTGCCCGATTGGGACGACGGGGCCGCGAATTGGGCCGAGACCCGGAAAATGTGCGGGATCGCCCGGGAGGACGGGATCGAGAAGATCGTCGCCACGCCCCATGTCTACCGGATGAACAAGCAAGGAAACGATTGGCCGGTCCTGGAAAGCCGGTTCGCGGATTTGGCTCGGAGAGCGCCCGAGTGGGGGATCGCCGTCGGCCGGGGAGCCGAGGTGTTCATCCATCACGACATGGCCCGGACGATGAGGGAGCGGAACCTCACCCTGGGAGGGTCGAGCTACGTCTTCGTCGAATTTCCCCAAGACTGCGTTCTTCCGGGAGCCAAGGATCTGTTTTTCAACTTGATGCTCGACGGCTACATCCCCATCATCAGCCACCCGGAGCGGAACCGCGTGTTCGCCGAGAGGCCGGATCTTTTGTACGAGCTGGTGGCCATGGGGGCTCTGGCCCAAGTGACGGCCCAAAGCCTGGAGGGAGGATTCGGCGAGTCAGTCCGGAAAACCGCGATCAAGCTCCTGCGGCACAACCTCGTCCACATCATCGCCTCGGACGCCCACGACACGGTCAAGCGGCCGCCGCGGCTGAGCGCGGCGGTGGTGGAAGCCGCCTTCATCGTCGGGATGGAAAAGGCCCAAGCCATGACGACGTCGATTCCCGAGGCCGTCCTGGAAGACAAGGCCGTTCCGGATTGGGGGGAGGCGGAAAATCCCGTCAAAGCCGGGAAAAAATGGACGATCCGGCTGCCGGCGAGGAAAAACAAGGGCGGCGGATGAGGCGGCGTCGGGTGACAGATAAAACTTGACAATCAAGCCGGCTCCGAAGAAAATAAAGCGGGAATTGAATTCAAGGCGAAGGGATTGATTCCTTTTCAGAAGGGAGAATTTTTGTGTTGAAAAACAAACTGTTTCAATCCAAGGCGGTGGCGTCCATTTTGATCGGCGCGTTTTCGCTTCTGGTCCTGCCCCAGGCGGGCCTGTCCCAGGCGAAAACGGGCTCCATGACGGGTTTCATCTTCGGGGAGGACAAGACGACGCCGGTCGACGGCGCCGTCGTCAAAGTCCGGGACGTCCGGACCAACCAGGTGTACCAGAGCCGTCCGACCGAAGCCAACGGCCTTTACGCCGTCCAGAACCTGCCGGAAGGGCGTTATCTCGTCGGCGTCAGCGACGCCAAGGGCGACTTCAATTTCGATTACGAGGTCATGGTCAAAGGCGGAGAGACGGCCAAGCTGGCCTTAGCCCTCATGCCGGCCTCGGGATCCGCCCGCGACGACGAGGATGAGGACGTCGTGGTGAAGAAGAAGAAAAAGAGCTTCTTCCTCACGCCGATGGGCATCGCCGTGCTGGTGGCCGGAGGAGCCCTGTTGATTTACGGCGGCATCCAGTTGTTCGGCGAGGAGGACAAGTCGCCGGCGAAACGGTAAGAAGAAGAAAAAGAAAAGCGATTCCCCCGGGGCGGACGGCCCGAAACGGCCGTCCGCCCCTTTTTTATTTGGAGGAAGGAACAGAGGGTTTGCGCTTGGAGGGAAGGCGGACGATTCTCCAGGCCAGGGCGGACAGGGCGAAGAAGAAAGCGGCGTTGGCCGGGATGCGCAGGTTGTAGTCGAAAAAGCCGTGGATGAGCAGGGCCGTGATTCCGGCCAAGGCGCCCAGGCCCAGGCCGCGGACGAGGCGGTCCCGGCGCCCGAGCCACCGGGAAAACAGCGAGGCCGCGGCCAGGAAGGCGGCGGCGATGAGCGCCCCGCCGGCGGCGAGCCCCGTGTCGGCGAGCGTCTCCAGGTAATCGTTGTGGGCATGGCGGAGAAGCCCGGACGACTCGGCCTTTTCGACCAGGGGATAGGCGTGGACGAACGTCCCCGCGCCGCTGCCGGCCAGGGGAAAGAGGGCCGCGAGATCGAGGGAATTCCGGAAATAGACGGGCCGGCCGTCTTTCAGGGTGACCTTGTCCCCGGTGAAGCGGGAGATGACCGGGTCGAGCCCGGCGGCCGCGGCCAGGAAAACGACGGCCAGGGCCACCGTCCGGACGATTCGAGCCGACCGGCTCGAGCGCCGGAACCCGCCGGAGCGGCGGTCCGGCCCGCCCCGTCCCGCCGTCGCCGAGAGGACCGTGCTCATCAGGAAGAGAGTGACGAGCAGGATGAAGATCCCGGTGCGGCAGCGGGAGAAGACGAGGCCGAGGCCCAGAACGACCGGGATCAAGCCGTAAAGGAGCGTCTTCTGCCGGCGCTCCCGGCCGAGCCAAAGGATTTTTTCCTTGAATGAAAGGCCGGGCCGGGCCGGGGAGAAATCCGCCTTGGCCAGCAGGAAGCCCAGGGACAAGGGGAAGATCATCTCGAGGAAGCCGGCGTAGTGATCGCGGTTGACGAACGTGCCGAAGGCCGAGCCCTGGTTGTGGATATTCACCCAGCCGAAGATGCGGCCGGCGCCGCCCCAGAATTCGACCAGTCCGTAAACCGCCTGGAAGAGGCCGGCCGCCAGGCACGCCAGGACGAGCGTTTCCGCCCGGCGGCGGGTGCGGGCTTGGCGGTAGACGAGAAAGCCGAAGAGGGCGTAGGAGACATAGAGGATCAGCTCGCGGGCCGTGAGGGCGGGGGCGAGCGAGAGGGTGAGAAACCGCGGGGATGACGCCCCGGCCGGGCCGCCCGCCGCCGCCTCATGGACGGCGATGTCGAAGGCGCGGGGGGAGATCGTCCGGACCCAGCCGGCCGGAAGCGGGACGAGCTGGAGGGCGACGGCGAGGAAGAAAAAGGCAAGGAGGGCGGAAAGGATAAGGCTTGTCCGGGAGCGGGGGGCGGCCTTTTCCGTTTTTTCGTTTTTGAAGGCGTCGATGAGGTGCAGGGCGAAAAGAACGAGCGTCGCGGCCTCGAAGGCGAACACCGCCCCGTCCTCGACGGAGCCGTAGGGAAGGGGGAGAAGGAAAAGCATCAGACAAAGAGAGTGGAAAATGAAGGCGCTCACCGGAAATCCCCCGCGATGCGGTTCCAGAGAGCCTCGTCGGACATCAGGACGGCTCGCAGCCCGGCGTCGGTTTTCGCGTCCTGGATCCATTGCCGGCGCAGAAGACCGACGAACGCCGGCTTTTCGCGCCATTTTCTCTCGATCCGGGCCTTGACGAAGGCCTTCTCGGCGTCGTCGAGCATGTTCCACTGGCCGAGAAAAAGGGAAAGCGCCCGGAGGTTCAGGGCTTCATGGGCCGGATTGAGCTCGAGGGCCCGGCGCAGGTACCGGCGGCCCTTGTCGGCGTAGGTGAAAAGCGGGGCGTTGGCCAGCGTCCAGACCGCGCCCAGGTCGAAATACGCCCAGGAATCGAGGGGATTGCGCCGGAGGCTTTCGGCGAGGGCCGCGGCCGCCTTGTCCAGGAAGTCGTCCCGCCCAGCCGGCTCGCCCGCCTTGTCCTCGGCCAAAGCCCGGTCGAGGCAAAGCCGGCCGAGAGCCCGGTAAAAATCCGGGTTCTTCCAGGCTCGGAGGGCTCCGGCCAGCATCGCTTCGAGGCGGTCGAAATCATCGACGATCGACGCGGTCCCGCCTCGGAGGCGCTCGTACTTCCCGTTAAGCCGGTTTCCGGCGTATTGCCGGGCCGCGACGAAAAGCAGGAACGCCGTCCCCGCAAGGAGAAGGACGAGGGCCGCTTTTTTCATCGGGTTATGCAGGATTAGAATCCTTTGTCCGCGCAGGCCCTCCGGAACGCCGCCGCGTCCTTGAAGGCGGGGGCGCGGAGGAGGACGTAATCGAACTCCGCCGCGGCCTTAGCGTAATCCCGAAGGCCGAAATAAGACCGCCCGAGAAGATACCGGATTTCGACGTTTTCCGGATCGCTTGCGGCCGCCGGGGTCAGCGTCCGGAAGGCCTTCATGTAGGACTTGTCTTCCACTAAAACCTCCGCGAGCTTGAGGCGCAGAGGGACGCTGTCCGGGCGGCCCGCCAGGAGCCGCTCGAGGAGCTTGGCCGCCTCGCGGTATTTTCTCGCCTCGAAATACGCGCCGGCCATTTCGAGAGGAATGAAGGGATCGGCCGGATCGGCCTCCAGGGCCAGGCGGTACAGCCTGATCTTTTCGTTCAGGCGCGCTTCGGCCCGGGCCTGGACGATGAAGGGCGCCCCGGCGTAAAGCGGCGGCGGGACCGGAGGAAAGACGGGAACTCGGAAGGCGGGCGGCGGACCTTTTTCGACCGGCGTTTTCGGGGCGGACGCCTTCGGACGGAGGCCGGAGATTTCCTCGTAGGCGGCCCGGACCGGGGCCGGGAGGCCGAGATCCGAAAGAGGGATTCGGACGCTCAGGCGCGCGACTTCGCCGCGGCAGCGGATTTCCCCGGCGGCGTCGTTGGCCCGGTGATAGCCGAGGAGGAGATAGACGGAGCATTCGAGGAGCGTTCGAGAATGATCGAGAAATCCGAAGGAGGCGATCTCCAGGGCTTGGATCGAGCCGGGGATGTCGCCTCGAAGGTAAAGCGCCTTGCCCTCGTCGAGCCGGGCCTGATAGAAGGGATCGATCCCGTCGTCAGCCCCGGCCGGAAGCGAAGGGAAGAGGGCGGCGAGCGTCATCAGGACGGCCAGGGGGAAAAGGATGGTCTTCATGAGGGTCACTGGAATTCGTACGTCAGGCTCAAGCCGATGAATTCGCGGTTCGCTTTCCAGCCGGCGGCGCTGGTTCGGCGGTCGAAACGGCCGGCTCGGAGACCGAGCCCGACGTTGCCGCCGACGCGGACGAAAAAGCCGACGGTGTTCATGTAGATCCGGTCCCGGCGGGCGGGGGTAACAGGCGCCGCGCCTTCGCCGGGGACGGCCGCGATGTCGGGGTAATCGTACTTGACCTGGGAATAATCGTAGTCGAGACGGATGCGGCGGCCGAAAACGTAAAACGAGATCCCGCCGCCGGACGCTTCCTCGACGAAATACGAGCGGTCGTAGGAGATCGAGAAGCGGACGTCGCGGCGGTAGGACGCGCGCGCGACCAGAGGCCGCAGCAGGGACACGGAAACGCTCGAATCGCCGACCAGGCCCTCGTATTCCGGCTGGCCTTCCGCCCGCGGGCGGAAGAGCTTCCAGCCGAGGCGGAGGCGGCCGCGGACGCGGCCTTGGGCCGAAAACTCGAATCCGCCGTACCCGGCCAAAGACAAGGCGTCGCGCGGATTGCCGGGCTGCTCGAAATCGGCCCGGGCGCCCTCGCCTTCGAGGAAAAACCGGGTGCGGGAGCCGAGCCGCTTTTCGAAAGCCAGAGTGACGGCCGTTTCGTCGCGGTTCAGACGCTCGGCGAAGTGAAAGGCTTCGTCGCCGAGCTCTTCATAACGGAAGCGGCTTCGTTTAAAGCCGAGGGAGAAGGCCGTTTTCCGCGTCGGCTGCCAGACGAGAAGGGCGTCGTACCCCGTGTCCTTGAGCCGCGGGCGGACGTCGATCTCGTAGCTCCAGCGCTGGCGGGCGTCGTCGGCGTGGGCGCCGACCTGGACGAAAAACCGGTTGAAGAGAAAGGCGGCCCGTCCGCTGAGAAAGTTGTTCCAGGCGCGCTCCCGGGCCGTCTCGAAATAGTAGACGTAGCGGGGCGATTCGCTCAGGGTGAAAACGATCTTTTTCTTGATGGGGAGAAAAGCGTTGATCCTCGGTCCGGCGGTGAACGAATAATCGCCGACCGCCTCCGGCTGGTGGTAGATGTTGGAATCGTAGCCGAGGTCGGACAGGACGATCTGCGGCTGGAGGCGGAACGGGCCGAGCGTCCAAGGAGCGAGCCCCGCATCCCGGAGGAGCGCCTCGCCGCGCCAGGTCGAGGCGGAGAGGGGGAGGGAGGCGGACAGAACGGCGGCCGTGACGACGGCGGCGGACCGGACGCGCGGAAATAACACGATGGAAACCCCCCGAAACCGTCATTTTACTCATCCGGCGGAAGATTTCAAGCCTTTAAAAACAGGACTTACCCCAAAAATATTTTCATTTTTGGAAGAGGAGTCGCTGGAAGGATATCGGCGGGGGAAGGCGAGGCGATGTGCCTGGTCCCCGGGTCCGGTTGAAAAGAACCTGCTTGATGCCATCCGCCAGAGCATAGAGCCGGAAGTCCGGGATCCCGAACACTCGTCGCGCCGCCCGGACCAGATGTTTCGACAGGACCCTCAGCTTTATTCTGATGCCTAAATAGACGGCCGTAAAATACAGGACCACCGTCAAGAGGGCCATCATGTTCTGCAGGCGACCGTACGTCAACACCCGGATGTCTTCCAACTGATAGCTCTGCTTCATGAAACGTATCGTCTCCTCGATCCGCCACCGGGTCAGATAAGATTCGACGATATGCCAGATGCACTTGCGGCTGCGCCGCAGCCGCAGATTCGTCAGCAGCATCATCGGCTCCCGGCCGAAGCCTTTGACGACGACCAGACCCAACTCGTCTGGATGATCCGGTATGCGGACCCGGCGATAGCCCACTTCCAGCCGACGGGGCTTTTCCCTATCGCCGTCTTCCCTGGCGACGTATTCATCAAACAGCATCGGACAGCCCTGTGCGGCTTCTAACACGGATTCTTCCTGCTCTGCCAGGAGATTGCGATCGCTTCTCGCCCGGATGATAAATCGCAAGCCTTCATGTAATAGATATTGATAGAGATAGCCGCGGTCTCCGCCTCGATCAATAACCCAGATCCCGCGCTTCTGGGTCTTGGTCGAGACTTTCCTGATGGCCTCGCATATTTCCATATTTTCGCTCTGGAAGTTGGGCGCCGTATGGGAGAAGAGCCGGCCGTAGAGAGGCACGATCTGGGCCGAACCCGTTTCCGCCCCGACCACGTTCAACGTCCAGTAACCCCGATTCTTCGTCCCCTCGCTGCCGTCCCAGACCATGGCCAGGTGTTCCATTTTCTGGGCATATTTCTTGTGCACATCGGAGAGATCTAAAATCAGCAACGTCAGATCCCGTACTCGCCCCGCCCCCCGCGTCAACAACCGATTCGTCAACCACTGGGCCAAGCGAGGATTGCCCAGTTGTCGAGACAACCGTTCGACGGTTTTCTTGATGGAAATCGGCTCGGCCAAAGCGCGGCTTACCTCCGTCAGTCGAACCGATTGCCGGGCCTGGATACCATAGATCATCTCGGCTACGAAACGGGATAAGACCTTGGGGAGACCTCGCGAAAGTTCCCCCGAAAATTGTAAAATTTGTTCTTTCAATTTTCCAGCGATTTTGGCAGAATGCATTCGGGGTCTCCAGAGGGAAACTCGCTTCAACGAGCCCCTCGTTGTATTTCATGTAGAGACCCCATTCTATTTCAAAGTTTCCCCATTATTCCTTTTCCAGATGAATTTTGATGTAAATCCAAGTCTTTTCAAAAGTTAGACGATATCAGCCCCTTTTTATGGGGTAAGTCCTGTTTAAAAATCTTTATGGAAACTGGAAATCTTGAATTCCAGGGGCTCCAGGACGATGGAGACGGGGGCGGCGAGGCCGGGAGGCCGGAGCGACGCCCGGACGGGGCGGTCGACGGTGTTGAGGGCCAGGAGGACGGGCGGTCCGTCCGGCGGGCGCTTGACGGCGAAATGGACGACGGGCAGGCCGTAGGCGTCCCGTTCCAGGCAGTCGAGGACCGGCGTCTCCGGAGAGGGAGAGGTCCCGTCCGGATCCGGGGCGGCCGAACCGGGGAAAAGATCGGGCGCGTCAAAGAGCGGCTTCAACCGGCGGGCCTCGGCCGCGGCCTCCTGGACGGCTTGCCAGAGGGGCGGATCGTCTTGAAGCCGGTAATTCCCTCCCCGCAGGGTGAAAAAAAAGAGCCCGTCCGCTCCGTGAAGAAGGGCCAGCCGGACCAGGGTTTTCAATTCGGCCGGCGTGGGCGGACGCCCGCCGGCGACCTGGGGATGGACGCTCCAGCCGAAGGCCTGGATGACCGCCCAGACGCGCTTGGCCGGATCGCCGGCGACGGTCCGGCCGATCTCGTCGAGGCACTCGGAGAGCCAGGACAGCGGCTCGAAGGGGACGGGATAAGGGTCTGACATGAAGATGTCGGCGGCCGGGGCGTAATCCGGGATGCGCCAGGAGCGGCAGAGGGCGATCGCCCCGGGCCGGACCAGGCCGAGGCGGCGGAGGGCGTCCTGCTTGGCCCGGAGAAGCTTGGGGGAGACGGACCGGCCCTCGGGCTCGTCGGCCAGGTAGAACCAGGCCGCTTTGTCCGGAACGGAAGCTTTGGCCGGGGGGGAGATCATCAGCCGGAGGCCGGCCCGGTCCGCCTCGGCGGCGGCCGCAACCAGGGCGGCTTCGCCGGGGGCGGTGAAAACGGCCGCGTCGAATCCGGCCTCGGCGAGGGCGGCGAAATCCTCCGGACGGGCGCCGTAGATCCCGACGGGAAAGAAATCGAGAAGCGAATCGGCGGCGGCCGCGGCCGATTCGGGCGCGTCCGGCGGGGCTTCCCGCGGCCGCGCCGCGGTTGGGCCCGCCGTCCGTCCGTCCGGAATCACGAGCGGGACCGCGGCCGAGGACGCAAGCAGGGTCCGGTACTGGTAGGCTTCGATCCGAGCGCGCCAGCGGCCGGGAGGAAGCGAGGCGGCCAAGTCCTCGAGCCGGACACGGAAACGGTCGAGGCCGGAGGCCGAGGGATCGTCTTTCTTTTCATCCCAGGGCCGCTGGATCGTCCCGACGGGGTCGAAGACGGTTTTCTCGACGCGGGCGGCCGCGAATTTCGCCGCGGGGCTCTCCGGAATTCCGGCGGCGGCCCAGCCCGGCGGCGGCCGGCTCCAATCGTCTCCGGCGGCGTTGTCCGTCCACAGGCTGAACGCCTCCGCCCGGCGGCCGGAGCCGCGGGACAGGACGAGACGGAAATCGAAGAGCCGGTCGGACGAGGGGACGGTCCATTCCAGGGCTCGTCCGCCCGGCGTCGTCCGGACGGCGCGAAGGTCCGGGGCGATCCGGCGGAGGACGAGGTCGTCGATCCAAAGCCGGTAATCCCCGGCCGGAATCCGGATTTCCAGGACGCGGAGGTCCGGCGGGAGAAGCCGGGGAAGGACGGCGATGAGAGAGATTTTCTGCCAGCGGCCCGCGGTCCAGAAATCGCTCAAGCGGAAGGCCCGGCCGCCCAGGACGGCCGTCGGATAGACGCCGTCGATGTTGCGGTCCCGGGCGATCCAGAACGAAAGAAGGTAGGCCGCCCCGGGGCTCAAGCCCGGCAGGGGCCGGCGGAGAACGGCTTGGGGAGCCGGGATCGCCGGATCCCCGCCGCCGTCCGCCGGAATCCCGTCGATCCGCGAGGCGTCGATGAACAGGGAATATTCGCCCGGCCCGCGGGAGAATTCGTCCTGAAGGAAAAGCCCGCCCGGGTCGCCCGGCCGGGGGAGGAACGGGAAAGAGCGCGGATCGCCCTCGAAACCGCCGTCATCGATAAGATTGTCTCCGGCCGGAGGGGCCGGGCGGATGGACTGGAAGGAGAGGCCGAGGCCGGCGATCAAGGCGGCCGCGGCCGCCGCGGCCAGGCCCAGGACGATCGGGATAAACCCCGGCGCCTTTCCCTTCATGTTCCCAAGCATCGCCTCCCCATTATACCGGAAAGCGCGGCCGCCGCTCCAGAACCAATCGGCGGCGAGCACCGCCGCCTTTCTTGCTTTGATTTGGGAAAATCAATCAACGCGAATCGCCGTGAAGCCGGAGATCGCCGTCCCCTGACGAATTCATTTTCCCGGTGACGTTTCGTCGCCGAACCCGCGCCCGCGCGTCGACTCAAAAGGGGAAATGGATAAGCAGGTACCGATTTAAACAGGTACCGATATCCTCTTGGGATTTCGGGGACGTTTTATGTGATTCCATGAGGCCGCTTGACAGGCGGAAATATTTCCGCATAATGATCTTTCGATTCTTTCCCCCGGGGGGTTTAGAGGTTTTTGCGATGAGAAAGCAGACGTTGCTCGGATGGATCGGACTTGCGGCCGCCGCCCTCGTTCTCTTCGGCTTGAGGTGGCTCCGCCGGCGCCGGATGCCGTCGTTCCATCATTCCTGACCCGCCTTCCCGTTTTCCCCGTCCAAGCTCTCCGGAAAGTCGTCGTCCGGGGGGCCGGCGCTTTCGGGCCGGACGTCCGGCCGCGGCTTCGGCCTCGGCGGGAGAGGGGGATCCTCGTCTTCCGGGCCGGCTCTCCGCTTTTTCCGGCGGAAAATCCGCCACAGGCGCCGGCCGGCGGAGGGAGGCGGCTCCGCGTCTTCGATATTCAGGGGAATGAGCGTCCGCCGGACGGAAAGCGGATCGCCGGGCTCGTTGTCGTCCGAGGAAAACATGGGATGAATTCCGCCGCCCCATCTTAACGGAGGACGGCGGAAAAAACAACGGCCGGCCGGGCCGCCGGGCGGGGCGTTTGATTTATCCCTAGGATTTTGCTAAAATTACCCCCCTCAAACAAGAAACGCATTCGAGGAGTGAGACGTCTTTGGAACTGTACGGAAACGTCGACAGCAAGTTTCGTTATGTGATCGTCGCCGCCAAGCGGGCGAAGCAGCTGATCAAGGGCTCCAAGCCGAAAATCACGCTTAAATCGCGGAATCCCATCCGTCTGGCCCAAGCCGAGGTCCGGGCGGGCCTGGTCGATTATCACATCCTTCAAAATACCGCCGAGGACGTCGTCGACGACTCCTCCCTGATTCACGCGGGGGACGTCGACGAGGCGGATGACTCGGGCTCCCTTCTGGCCGACGAAGGAGACCTCGCCGGCGACGACGCCCTCGTCGAAGCCGACGAGGAAGGGGCGGAGCTCGACGAGGATCTGGCCGAGGTCGAGCTGGTCGAGGAAAAAGACGACGAGTGAGGCCGGGCCTCAGGTTCCCGGCTCCGCTTCCCTGAAAAGCGCCGGGTAGCTCTTCGTAATCCAGTCTTTTTTGGGCATCCCCAAGGCCCGGGCCGTCCGGGCGATCTTTTCCCGTTCGCCCTCGAACTCCACGAATCCCCCCAGGCGGGTCTCATCCAGGCAGACAAGAAGCGTCCCCTTGCGCAGCACCGTCCGGTGCTTTTCGTAGCGGAAGACCTCGATCATTCCCAGGGATTGGAGAATCCGGACGAGCGACCGGCCGTTGCGGACCTCGGTCTCGTATTCCGTCCGGATCTTGAACTTGCGCGACTTTTGGGGGGTTCCCTTGAAGGTCACGAAGGTCTTGCGGCCGATCCGGCGGATCCGGAGCGCTTCCCGGCGCCCGGCCAGCCGCCGGTCGCGGAAATCATAGAGCGTGTTTTCCTCGAAGTGCCGCTCCTTGAACACCGCGGCCCCCATGGCCAGGAGCTTTTCCTTGACCGCGGCCAGGTCGTCGACG
>Ga0116186_1000499_pt1 | contig 46616 bp, 32 predicted proteins | sample AD_JPNNA4_MetaG_FD_89806 | JGI IMG/M metagenome (GOLD analysis project Ga0116186, IMG submission 89806) | Active sludge microbial communities of municipal wastewater-treating anaerobic digesters from Japan - AD_JPNNA4_MetaG | ecosystem: Engineered > Bioreactor > Anaerobic > Digestate | place...
AACTCATCTTCGAGACCTATTTGATAGAACTAAATTTCAAAATGACAAAGAACGTTTTAGGCTTAATGAGCCAAATTTGTTTAATTTTTAATAACGTCCCGATTTTAATGGGACACTAGTGACGAAATCTATGAAATCAGGGGGAACAAAATGCCCATAGGCGTTTACATCAATGACAACAAACCTTTTACGTCAAAAAAAATTGAGTTGCAGCCCGCTGACAGGTTTTACATCACCACCGATGGCTATGCCGACCAGTTTGGCGGCGAAAAAGATTCAAAATTTATGATGAAAAGGTTAAAAAAGCTATTGCTTGACAATCACAAACTGCCATTTAACAAGCAATGTGAAATTCTTGAACATACTTCAAATAATTGGCGGGGCGAATGCTACCAGGTGGACGATATGTGTGTGTTGGGGTTTGAATTTTAAAAAGGCACAGCCTCTGCCTTTTTTGGCAGAAACCGTGCCCAACTTTTTAGCACAAAAGCTTACAGCTCAGCCTTTACTAACTAATTGGCGATCTGCTTCTTCCAGCTCTTTTCTTTTCTTTTCCTGAAAATCAACTACCTTCTTTTGAATAGCAGGATTTGACAACCCAAATATTTTAGCAGCAGCCAAAGCAGCATTTTCAGGACTAAGTATCGTCATAGGCGCTACACCCGAAGGCATACGGATACTTGAAAACACATCGGCCCCACCAAACTTGTCACTATAAGGCGGACAAGCTATAACCGGGCAACATGTCTGGGCATCGGCAAAACCACTCAGGGCGTTGCTCATCCCAGCAATGGTGATAAATACTACATTTTCCTTTTCATATTCTTTAATGAGGTCATAGCATTTCAACGGCACCTTGTGAGCCGAAGCAATACGGCAAACACTGGCAACATCAAAACTATCAAGCACCTTTACAATCTGGTTTGCCCAGTCGAGGTCTGCCTTGGACCCCATGATAATAACAACTTTACTCATTTTCACTGTTTTTAAAGAATGAATATTGATAGTCCATTGGAATAATAGACAGGTATTCTTCAACGCTTGCACCAGCCAGGCAAGCTTCAATTATCTTTCGGCCGGTATTGGACAATTCCGGGGTCAAGTATTGTTGCAACTCCTTTCGGAAAAAGTCATACAAGATTTCGGCCCCGGCATCGTACCCCGAAGTTTCAACCTCAACCTGCTTGTGTACCTGTAAGAACCTTGAAGGAATCTTGGCTCCTTCAATAGTCAGGTAATTCAGTTCAAAGCCTAACAATGGACAGCGAGCATACTGGTATTGGTCACTTCTTAACTTAGCATTACCACGTCGGGTAAGGTATTCGCGCATAAGCAGCTGAGGCTTGAAACCCACCTTCCAGGCTCCGATATGTTGGTTAGGGACAAGGGTATAACGCATACGTGGAGTATTGATAATCTGTTCGAGCAGCAAATTGGCATGAGTTATCATTTTTCCTGTTGCAAAAGGCCAATACGAGCCAACACCTTCACTACCCATACCTGAAGCATCTACGATACTTGGATTGGCATGTCCCCTTGGGGCTACTAACCTCCACAACCAAGCCAAAGCAGGGGGCAATATATGAAACAACCCAATAATACCATAAGTAGGGTTTTCTTTGGTACAGGGCGGGGTACGCACCCCAAAACTTCTCACATCAACAGTTACAGGCTTACCCACAACATTGGGAACAATGTTCCTGGGAACAATAACCCTTGGGTTAGGACATTTTTTACCAGGGCTGTCTTCTGTATGGTCCCAAATAAGCGCAGTACATTCGGGATTCGACTTAATATTGAGGAACAACAATGGTTCTTTAGGCTTGATAGTTAGTTTTTCAAGAAAAGGGTCATCTCCATAATCATTGATACTGTCCACCCTTATAAACCAAGCATTCTCGGCATCGAGCACTGTTAGTTTACCATTATTCTTTTGTATTGAAGGGTGACAAAGTGCCATATCATCCGTAACCGGGTTGAACGAGCAGAATAACGGAAAGTTAATCAGCCTCTTTTCGCCAGTGACGGTATTTTCACCAATCAACACCTGACCATTCTCTTCCCTGACAATATTTTGGAGCATTTCACTTTTGCCCCCACCGCTGGCACCCTCATGCATAAACGTGGTAATATTGTCATAAGGACTAACCACCTGCACCGTAGAACAGTGAGCTGTTACCCAGCCTTCTCTTTCGCCTTTTGTCAGCAAGGCTCCGTACAAACCCTTCTTGGCACTGGGCCCGGGGTAGAGGTTGTAAGAAAATATTTCGTGCAACCCTTCCGACCTCTTGTGTACAACAATTTGCTTACCGGCAAAATGGGTATGTCTAAAAGTTGGAGCAATATAAATGGCTGATTCTATTGCAAATTCTTCCGGAAGATCATTCACAGGGATAATGCTTTGAAGCATAGCAAGGCCCATGGCAAAAAAACCGGCATTAGCTGGAGCTATGGCAATACCACCCGAACCTATTTTTTCGCGACCAGCAAAATAAAAAAACACTGCCAAATCTTGCTTTTGAAGCCATTCTATAGTCTCTTTCCGCAAAACATCAAAACTATAACCAAAGCGGTCAGCGAAACGCTCTTTATCACTGGGATAATCATCAGCAATAACCATTGTATCAGGGTCACGGCGACGCATGTACGCCTCGGTATAATTGACCGATATCCCGTTGGTTACCCTGTGAACAATCGCCTCCGTCATCTCTCCTTTCCCTTCTATCTGGTACTTGACTTCGTAACTGGCCTGGTCGCCCCCAACAGCAGCAGAAGCCAACTCTTTAACTGTATCAAAGGTTTTATAAGATTTGCAACCACTCAGCATAATAAGTGCATCGTCAGGTAAGCTAATCCTTTTCTTTTCCAGTTTTTTAAACAAATCTTCCATAATATTTGAATTTAGCAACGATTATTAACAATTGTAAGTTTTTCAAAGATATATATTTTTACTTAACAAATGAAGTAATACTTAATTTATTTGACAAAAAATTTTTAAAAATTTGGAGGCGATTGGACCCACAGTAATTCACTAAGCCCATCATTACTATTAATAGCATTAAAAGATATTTTTGCATTAAAATAAATATTATCGCCCTGTTTGAGGTTATAGCTTTTATCTGCCAGGTCAAACCTGATTTCACCCGAAAGGACATGACAAAAAACCTGTCCATGCTTAGTTTTAAACAAGCCATCAATGCCAGAAGCTTTGGCAAACCGCACAAGATAAGTATCCATAAGCTTGTTGGGATCATGGTTTGATAACAAAAAAACGATAGTGCCAGTGTTATTCTGGTCAACAAACTTAATTTCACTTTTTGAAACCACAGGATGATTGGCCATTGAATCATTCTCGCCGACCAAATCGCCAATAGTAGTATGCAACGCATCGGCAATGGCTTTCAGCGTCATAATAGACGGAAACGACTTTGATTTCTCAATTTGCGAAAGAGCACTGGGACTAATATCAACTTTTTCGGCCAGTTCGTTAAGGTGCAGCTTCAAAAGCTCCCTTTTTTTCTTTATTCTTTCTCCTATTAAGTTCATACACAATAAGTTTTTGGCAAATATACAAAATAATTTTATAAATTAAGTAATACTTAATTTATAAACAATACCCATTACAGCTTTACGTTTATATCAAAATCAATATCCCCAAAAGCCGAGTCGGTATGTATCCCTTTATCTTCTTACAACGAATATATGTTATTGGGACAAAAAGCACATCAAACAAAGTAATTTGGTCAAAGCAAAAAAGTTTTTATCAAAAAAAATTAAGTTTTTTACATTTATAAACAACATTTCTGCAACAAAAGTGCTTATTTATTTAAAAATATAGCAACCATTATTATTCCAATCAAAGAAAAAGTGCTAAAAATTATTATTATCTACACTTTACAAAAAATTAACCAGTCAGTTAAGAAAAATATTTTTGCTATCACTAAATTTATTTAGTATTTTTGTGCAATATAAGTTAAAATACAACAGTATAAAATATGAAAATTGTCGATAATTTAAATTTAGACCAGGCAACTAAAGAAAAGCTTTTCCAGAGCGAGGAGGCTTGCTTTGCCATGTTAGCCGGGATGAAATGGACCGAAGGTTACATCTGCAAGAAATGCGGCCACGACAATTTTTGTGATGGCAAAACGCCTCATTCAAGGCGTTGTACACGCTGTAAAAACGAAGAGTCTGCTACTGCTCACACGTTATTTCATAATATAAAATTTCCCATCACCAAGGCATTTTATATTCTTTTTGAAGTAGCCAACAACCACAAATACTCGATATTTGACATTGCTACCCAAATAAACGTCAGACAACTTGTTTGCTGGAACTTTAAAAATAAGATTGAAGAAAAATACAACAGGCTTGTGCGGTTCAACAATATTGAAGCAGTAACATTTAACGATTTGATTATCAAAGAAGCAAATTCACCTTTTGCTTGAGCCATCCCTCATTAAAAAAGGGATGGCTCAATAGGTTTCCCGCTGCTTGTATTTTTAAAAATGTCTTCTTCTTTAATATCTGCAATTCCGCTTTGTAATTCTTGCGATTCATCGGGTTTTACAGGTATTTCTTTCTGCAGAGGTTCAATTTCGGCGACAGTTTTTACTTCAAAAGTTGTAAGCCTTCGTCCTTTGGCCCTAAAGCTTTTTACTCCTATAAACTGTTCCACATCGATAATTTCGGCAGGACGATTTTTGTGTTTGCCCCCAAAATCAATCTTAAACTGAGGAAAAAACTCTGTACTCAGCAATATCAGTTTTGATTTTGGATTATCATCGATAAAATTCTGAGGTCTTTCAGACATTTCAAAGGTGCATCGTTTTACATAATAAAATTGTTGCTCTGCATCAAAATATACTATTGAAAAAACCTTATCTGGTGTATATTTTTCGATAAAAACAATATCATCGTCAAAATGGTTGGTCAACTCATACGAGGTGGTATAAAACTCGCCTTTTTGGTTTAGGACCAAAATCTTGTCATTTCCGATAAATTGGCCCAAATAAGTGCCACGTTCATCGGTATTGAGCCTGAAAGTATCATTATCAAACCAGATGGCAGTTCCTCCTATTGTAGAAATACCTTTTTCTTTCAGTTCAATTTTATGGATAGCATGTTTGGTAAGGATATTACCAATAGCTCCACGTCCTTTAACAGCTAATTCGGCAAAATTAAAAATCAAATCGAGCACCTTAAGGCGCGGACGGGGCTTTAGCTTCACCTTAACAGTTTCAGCCTCACCATTAGGGTTTACCGTGAGGTATAATATTTTTGAATAAGGTGTCCCCTGGGTCAGGTTATATTCTTTGTCGCGGGTGAGACCATTGATAGCACAGCGTTTTACATACGAAAAACCCGATTCGCCATCAAAATATATGATGTTAAAAATGGTGCGGGTATCATTTTTTTTAAATACCGAAACGTGCAAAATATCTTTACCCACAAAAGTTTTTTCAGCCACTTTAGTAGTCAGGTAAGTTCCATCACGGCGAATAACCAGTATATCGTCAATATCAGAACAATCGCAAACGAACTCGTCTTTTTTGAGGTTTGTACCAATGAAACCGTCTGCCCTGTTGATGTAAAGTTTTTCATTATTGGCAATAACAGCAGTAGCTTCAATACTTTCAAAGCTACGCAACTCGGTAAGCCTTTGTTTGTCGGCTCCGTACTTTTTTTTAAGGTTCTTAAACCAATTAATGGTATATGTTACAATATTATCAAGATCATACTGCACCTGTTCCATTTCTTTTTCAAGGCCTTTAATCAGCTCATCGGCCTTCTTTATGTCGAAACGCGAAATGCGCCTTACAGGTTTCTCGGTCAATTTAAGCAAGTCTTCACGGGTAATCTCACGTTTAAAGCGGGGCCTGAAAGGGTTAAAGGCCTTATCTATTGCATCTATAGTAAGTTCCCATGATTCGGTTTCTTTTTCGAGCTCTCGATAGATCTTTTCTTCAAAGAAAATCTTTTCGAGTGAAGAAAGATGCCAATCTTCGAGCAATTCGGCCATTCGGATATTGAGTTCCTGACGAAGAAGCTCTAAAGTCCGGTATGTATTGGCCCTTAATATTTCACTTACGCCAATAAAGCGGGGTTTATCATTATCAATGACGCAAGAGTTTGGCGAAATAGAGATTTCACAATCGGTAAATGCATATAATGCATCAATGGTAACATCTGGCGAAACTCCAGGCTGTAAATGAACAATAATCTCAACTTTTTCAGCGGTATTATCATCAATCTTACGTATTTTTATCTTTCCTTTATCATTTGCCTTGAGGATGCTATCAATAAGGGTTGAGGTGGTTTTCCCGAAAGGGATGTCATTAATGACAAGGGTTTTCTTGTCGAGCTTATTGATTTTTGCCCTAACTTTAACAACTCCACCACGAAGGCCGTCATTATACTTTGAAATATCAGCCAATCCTCCTGTGGGGAAGTCCGGGTACAAGGTAAATGGTTCATTTTTCAATACAGCAATAGAAGCGTCAAGCAATTCATTGAAGTTGTGAGGAAGGATTTTTGAAGCCAGGCCTACGGCAATACCTTCAACACCCTGAGCCAGTAATAAAGGGAATTTTACTGGCAAAGTGACAGGTTCTTTATTTCGGCCATCGTACGAAAGCTTCCATTCTGTTGTTTTAGGGTTAAAAATAACTTCCATGGCAAACTTTGAGAGCCGAGCCTCAATGTAACGCGGAGCTGCAGCCGAGTCGCCGGTAAAAATATTCCCCCAGTTTCCCTGACATTCGACAGCCAGTTCTTTCTGGCCCAGCTGAACAAGGGCTTCGCCAATAGATGCGTCACCGTGTGGGTGAAACTGCATAGTATGGCCAATAATATTAGCTACTTTGTTGAAACGTCCGTCATCTAAACGGCGCATAGAGTGGAATATACGTCGTTGTACCGGTTTTAAACCATCATTAATGTGTGGTACAGCCCTTTCGAGGATTACATAAGATGCATAATCTAAAAACCAATCCTTGTACATTCCGCCAAGAACTGTAGTATGAATTACCTTGTCCTGAAAGTGCGAACCAGGGGCAGCCTCAGCAGAAGTTTCGTCTGGCAGGTTTTCGAGCTCCTCTGGATCCGGTATATTATCTAAATCGTCTGACATGGGTCAATTACTAATTACGAATGACTAATGAATATTAAGTGCTTTCTCATTTTCAAATTGGCTAATTGGCTAATTCTAAAAGGTCTTCTTCAAACCTTAGGTTGTCAATGATAAAGTCCTGGCGCTCCTGGGTATTCTTGCCCATATAAAACTCAAGTAAACCATGAATTACATCGTCTTTACGTAAACGTACAGGGTCAAGCCTAATATCTTTACCAATGAAATGCTTAAATTCGTCGGGAGAAATTTCACCAAGGCCTTTAAACCTGGTTATCTCAGGATTTGCCCCAAGAGACTTGACAGCCTTTTCCTTTTCTTTTTCATCATAGCAATAGAAAGTCTTTTGTTTGTTACGCACTCTAAAAAGCGGTGTTTGCAATATATACAAGTGGCCTTTACGTATTAAATCAGGGAAAAACTGCAAAAAGAACGTAATAAGCAACAGACGGATATGCATTCCGTCCACATCAGCATCAGTGGCAACTACAATATTGTTATAACGCAGGTTTTCGTAATCTTCTTCAATATTTAGGGCAGCCTGGAGCAGGTTAAACTCTTCGTTTTCGTAAACAATTTTTTTTGTCAGCCCGTAAGTATTCAGGGGCTTTCCCCTAAGGCTAAATACTGCCTGGGTGTTAACATCCCGGCTTTTGGTAATAGAACCGCTGGCTGAATCACCTTCGGTGATAAACAAGGTAGTTTCAAGCCTGCGTTCGTCTTTATCGGTAAGATGGATACGGCAATCGCGCAACTTTTTATTGTGGAGGTTGGCTTTTTTGGCCCTTTCTTTGGCCAACTTTTGTACTCCGCTGATAGCTTTACGTTCTTTTTCATTTTCGACAATCTTTTTTTGCAACGCTTCAGCTATGCTGGCATTTTTATGCAAGAAGTTGTCCAAATCGCGTTTGAGAAAGTCTGTAATGTATTTGTTTACCGAAACTCCTCCTTCAACCATATCTTTAGAGCCAAGCTTAGTTTTAGTCTGCGACTCAAATACGGGTTCCTGGATACGAATAGCAATTGCGGCCACAATAGACCCGCGTATATCAGATGGTTCGTATTCTTTTTTATAAAACTCACGGATTGTTTTTACATACGCTTCTTTAAAAGCCTGAAGGTGTGTTCCTCCCTGGGTGGTATGCTGTCCGTTTACAAAGCTGAAATAATCTTCGCCATATTCATTGTTGTGCGTAATAGCCACCTCTATATCTTCAGCTTTTAAGTGAATAACAGGGTACAAGCCTTCTTCAGACATGTTATCGGTAAGCAGGTCAAGTAACCCGTTTTTCGATGTAAATACTTGTCCGTTAAACTTAATTACCAATCCGGCATTGAGATATGTATAATTGCGCAACATAGTCTCAATGTATTCTTGAATAAAATGATAATTGCCAAACAATGCAGGATCGGGCTTAAACGTAACGCGGGTGCCATTTTTCTCGCTGGTGGTTGTTTCAGGAAATTCCTCTACTTTGTTACCAGCGTTGAATACAACTTTTTTAGAAATATTTTCGCGAAAAGACTCAATAGTAAAGCTTTCAGAAAGTGCATTAACAGCCTTAACCCCTACTCCGTTCAAACCAACAGATTTTTGGAATGTTTTAGAATCGTACTTAGCGCCGGTGTTCATACGCGAAACTACTTCTACAAGTTTGCCCAACGGAATACCACGCCCAAAGTCACGAACAACAACTTCATTGTCGATAACATCAATCACAATCTCTTTTCCATAGCCCATCATATACTCATCGATAGAATTATCAATGACTTCTTTGATAAGAATATATATCCCATCATCTGGAGAAGAGCCATCGCCAAGTTTACCAATGTACATACCCGGACGGCGGCGGATGTGCTCGTTCCACTCAAGGGTTTTAATGCTATCTTCAGAATAATTAACTTGTTCCATGGTGGCAGTTTAGTATTGTATTATGCTTCAAGGCCTTGCAATGCAAGTGTTAACCTCGTCTCAAAGCACACAAATATAGGGAAAAGGTTTCAGGAAAAAGTCAATTTTTTATCAACTATATTGTTAGAGCCCTTACCAAACAATAAAAATAATTTATCAACAAATGAAAAGCTACTTTTGAAGGGCAATTACGTTATAGACCACGTTCTTATCCTTGTAATAATCATCACGGTCAAATTTCCATTGCCAAGATTCAGCAACTGGCAGCGAATTGAATGACACCTGCAGTAAAGGCCTTTGTTTTTCAAGAATATTATCTTTTGAATACACCAACTCCTCGTAATCTGTAATAAGAAAAGTTTTACCAACCGGAAGTGATTGCAAATGGCTTTCTTCAACTTTACGACTGAGTAAGGCCAATTCTTCGTCAGAATATAGGCCATACGGAGTGATATATTCTACCAGTAAAGTAGCCAGCTGGCTAATAATATTGGCAGAAATAACAAAATCAAACTCTTCGGGATATTGAAAACCTTCAAATTGGTATGTATCAATATTTTTAACGTATTTGGTACTTTTGTAATACTGTACAGCTTCAAACATCTGAGTTATCACGCTACCGGTAATATCCAACTCAACAAAAACAACCTTTGGATTGTGTGCATACTTATGTTTAACCTGCGTAGGATGTATGATATCAAAAAGATACACTTTTTCAAAATGCTCTAACAATGCATCAATAGGGATATCTAAAAGCCAACCACTACCTAAAACAGCACATTTGCCCCTTCCTCTTCCTGATAAATCCTTTTTTATAGCTGCTTTACAATGCTCAAGATGGCTGCCCCAATTTTCAGACTCTTTTAAAAATCTTTTTATTATCCCTTGCTGATCAGCTACATAATGCATTTTTTTGAGAATACGGTATTTTTTATTGAAAAACATTGGTTGAAGAATTTAGAGTCAAAATTCAAAAATCAAGACGAGAATCAAATATTAATTTTCTGAGCGCAAAGCAGCCAATTCTTTGGCTATCATATCCCTGAAGTATTCTTTCAGTTCGGCCGGGTTGTAAGTTGGAAATTTATCGTATGGTACTTCATCAAGCACTTTTACAATAATCCTATCACCCTTATTTACGGCTATACCTTCTTTAGGAATAGCATTACCAGTACCATCCAACACAATTGGAACAATAGAGGCCTTATTTTCAATAGCTGCCCTGAATGCTCCATCTTTAAAACGGCCAATTTCACAGTTTTTCGAACGTGTCCCTTCAGGAAACATCATAATGGTGAAATTCTTAGCCAATTTTTCGGAGATCTTTTTGTACATTTTTGGGAAAGTCTTAGGATCGTTTCTATCAAGGCTTATATAACCATTAAGGTACATAACCCATCCAAGAATAGGCGCTTGAAAATTTTCTTTCTTTGAAACCCATATATAATAAGGGAATACAGCAAATAGCACAAGTATATCTGCCATAGACTGATGGTTTGATATAGCTACAGCTTTCATACAAGGCTTTAACTTATGTTTGCCAATTACTTCTACACGCTTAATGGGCAGAATCTTCAAATAAAGCATAGCCCACAAACTGGTATAATACATATTACAACGGTGCCGCTGATCAAAAGGCCAGCTTATAATCCAAAGAACAAAAAATGGAATAAACAACACCACTAATGACACAACGCCAAAAAACCATATCCAGGCAGTAGTCAATAACTTACGCATAGCGACTCCTTTAGTTTTTAAAGCGCTAAAATTAGGTTTTTAAACCCAAAGAAGGGGTGTAAAAAAGCAAAAAAAAAGCAAACCGCAAAGGTCACAAAGTTTTTTGCAAAGAATTCAAAGTGATAATAATCAACACTTTAAATAATTACATATTTTATTCTTTGTTCGTGTACTTTGTGGTTAATATTTTTTTACACACCTTCATAAATTGGCCTGATAGATAAAAGGTCCAGGTCTTTCCCAGACTTTATGGGGTATATCAACAAGGTATCACTTAGCTTCTACTTCAATAACCTTAATCTGTTTCCACCTTCCACCTTGAAAACGCAAGTACAGCACCCCGCAAAAAACCATAAAAATAATTACCATCAAAAACCAGCTTAATACAACAGAAATATTGAAAACATGAAGCGAAAGGTATAAAATAGGCACTAACACCCAGTGGGCAGTAACAGAAGCAATCATGGTAAACATGGTATCTCCTGCACCTCGCAACGCCCCAATGATAGCAACCATTATAGCTTCTGCAAGTACATATATGGCAGCTATCCTTATCATAGCAACTGCAATTGGCACAGTTTCTTCAAAACCTGAAGACAGCCCCTCGGGACTAAAGACCCTTACCAGCGATTCGGGGATAAGCAAAAACAAGAACAATATGACAATGGAATAAAAAAAACCGCTTTTGACACCTGACAACGCTGCACGATGCGCAACCTGAGGCCTGCCTGCACCCATATATCTTCCAACGAGGCTGGTAACAGCTATTTCAATTCCCAGCAGCGGAATAAACGACACCAAATCCCAGTTAAACATGATGGTAGATGCAGTAGCAATAACTTCTCCTTTTGAATGAAAAACCGTAACCAGCATTGTCATGGCGCAGAAAAGAAGAAACAACTCAAGCCCGGCAGGATAGCCAAATTTAATGAGCTTCTTCATGATATCCCAATCGAAATGAAAAGATTTAAAAACAGAAAACTCAACAACATTTTTCTTTTGGAAATAAGTTAGCACCAGTATTATCAAAGCCCCCAGAGCTCCACAAACAGTTGCTATAGCAGCGCCTTGGATCCCCAAAGAAGGAAAGCCAAACTTCCCGAATATCAACAGGTAATCCAGAATGACATTGATAACTAAAGCAGCTAAGGTAGCCTTCATCACTATCTGAGTTTTACCAATACCACTAAAATAGCACCCTAAGGTATAACGCAACAAGCCAAACAAACCTCCCCAGGCCAAAATATTTAAATACTGGACCTGATACCCCAACTGCACCTGAGAAATATCAGAAAAGTGATAAAACGAAACCACCAAAGGCTTCAAAATAAGAATAACAGGCCAAGCCAGGACAGTAATCAAAATAGCCTGAAAAGCAGCTTTTGAAGAATTATGTTTTTCGCCGGCCCCAAAATACTGAGCAACAAGAGCAGTAGAATACCCGGTAAGCCCAACAAAGAAAAACATCAACATTTGCATTGTCACTCCGCCTCCCAGAGCGGCATTCATCTGCTCAGAACCAACTTTAGCAAGAAACAAGCGGTCGGTAAAAGTCATAGCCCCGTCGCAGGCTGTAGAGACAATCATAGGAAGGGCAATAGCCAACAGTTCCTTTATTCCTCCTAGTTTGTGATAACCCGAGAAATAATTTTTAAAAAAATTAGGCATAACTATGTAAAAATTAAAAAAGTAAGAGATTAGATAAACAATAACACCAATGCAGCCTTTATTTGAAAAAGCCACATTAGAAAATGTATAAAAACAAACATGGAATTTTGGATTAAGCTTTCATGCAGCAAAATTAGGCTTAAGCAGATTAACAACAAACTTTTTTACAAAAAAAATGACATTTCTGCTCACAGATATTGAATTGAAACAAAGCAAATAAAAAAGCCCTAATGGCTATGACCGGTTGACATCGCCATCATCAAAACAATACCGGCAGAAATAGCGATAAGCTGCAAAACAAATGTACGAAAAGGTTGTTTGTGAAGCTCAGGAATAAGGTCGCTACATGCAAGGTAAATAAAACCGCCTGCTGCAAAAGGTAAGATATATGGAATAATATCACGTGCAGATTGTCCAACAAGCAAAGTAATAACAGCCCCAACAATAGCAGTACATGCCGAAAACAAGTTAAACATCAAGGCCTTACGTTTTTTGAACCCTGCATGTATAAGAATGCTAAAGTTGCTAATTTCCTGTGGGATTTCATGAAGCATAACAGCAATGGTTGTAGCCATACCAATTTCATTGCTTGTCAACCACGATGCCGCTATAAGCACACCATCGGTAAAGTTATGAATACTTTCGGCAATTAGTGTCACATACCCAAACGAATGCTCATGGCCACAGGGATTTTCTTCAAGGTTATGCTGATGGTGCCAGTGAAAAACCCTTTCGGTAATAAAAAAGAGCAATAAACCAGCTGCTAAAGCCAAGCCCATAATGTTTTCAGAAGCATGCTCTTCAAATATCTCTGGCAACAAGTGAAAAATAACATTGCCCAATAATGCTCCAACAGCAAAACTAACCATTATAAACATTATCTGTTTCAAAACATCATGTTTTAAAACAAAAAACACAATGCCAATACCTGCTATTGCACTAACTGCAAAAGTTGCCACCAATGCATTTACCCAGACTCCATTCATGACTATTTATTAATTAGGTTAAAAGTCAAAGAAACGGCAAACTTACAGAAAAAGTAACATTCTGCTACAAAAGAATATTCTTGACCAAAATATTAGACTCAGATTTCTCCATGGCCTTATTCATTTTCAGTACAATATATTCGTATGGTTTAGATTTTAAGGCCTCTGCTACAATATCGTTTTTCACTCCTTTAGTATTAACAGCCTCAATTACAAAACCTATCGTAATAAGCATAGGATCAACAGCAGGTTGATATGCCTGTTCTTCGTCTAAATCAGTATAAACTTGGATTAGCACCCCCGAATCAACCAACTCGGTAATTAAATCGGCAATAAGAAAGTTAGGCAGCTTTGTTTTTATTGCTATTTCGGCAATAGATGGAGCTTTTTCACCTTTAGCATATTTATCAACAATAACATGCGTTATCATAAGGTACAGGGCCCTTTTGGTGTTTGTACTAAGCTCTGTAAGACGTATATTGGTATATTCCTGCTCAATATTGTGAGCAATATAACAAAATTCAGCGCCAAAAAGTACTATAAGCCAACCTGTCTGTACCCAAACCATAAACAAGGGCAAAGCAGCCAAGCTCCCATACAAAGCGTTATAACCCGATACGCCAATCTGAAACTTGACATAAGCCCACTGAGTAAGCTGAAACATGGTACCTGAAAGTATCCCCGCAACAATTGCCGGGCCAAACCTGACTTTGGTATTGGGCACTGTCATAAACACCATAGTAAACAAGGCCCAGACAAGGATATAAGGGATTAGAGAAATAAAAAACTTGATAAATGGGGCAAAAAAACCCAAAAATGCAATACTTGAAATGATAGTTTTTATGTGGGTGGTAAGATAGACAGTTGCAGAGCTGGAGAGGATTATAAAAATTGGGGCAAAGAAAATAAGCGCAAAATAGCCCGAAAGTTTGCGGGTAAATTTCCGGCCTTTTTTTATGTGCCAAATGTCGTTAAAAGCATTTTCAATATTATTGAGCATACGTATTACAGCCCAAAACAAAATAATAAAACCCACGCCGGCAATCCACTCTCCACGGGCCTTGGAAAATATAGACTTAGCAAGGTTAATTACCCACAAGGCCACTTCCTGCTGAGCTGCAAGTTTGTTCATAATTTCGCGCTGCAGCATCCGCTCCATACCAAACCCTTTGGCAATACCAAACACCAAGGCCAAAATTGGCACCATGGACAATAAGGTAAAATAAGTCAGCGAAGCAGCCCTCATGGTAGATTTATAGGCAAAGAAACCTCGCGAAGCAAGCATTGCAACACGGCCGTTTTGTTTTAAAAAAACAGCTACTTTTCTTACAGTATTAGAAATCTTAGTATTTTTCAATGTTAAAATTTTCATGTTGAAGTTAAAGTAAAACTATCACAAAAACAAACTTTCAATATCTTCACGTTGCATGGCTTTGAAGGGATTGTTAGAATTTATGAAAGCTTTGGCCATACCAGACTTGTGTTCCTGAAGTTTAAGGATCTTTTCTTCTACCGATTTTGTTGTAATGAAGCGGTAAACAAACACCTTCTTGTCCTGCCCGATGCGATGGGCGCGGCTTATAGCCTGATTTTCGGCTGCCGGGTTCCACCAAGGATCGATAATGAAAACATAATCGGCTGAGGTAAGGTTGAGCCCCACCCCACCGGCTTTCAGACTTATGAGAAAAATATTATTTTCTTCATCACCCTGAAAACGGTCAATTACCTGCTTACGGTCGTGCGTAGCCCCGGTCAGCATGGAATATTTATAACCGTTATGCTCAAGATATCCGGCAATAAGGTTAAGGTGCTTTACATACGATGAAAAGATAAGTACCTTATGGTTTTCCACAATTACATTCTCTATACTGCGGATAATTTCGTCATATTTACCAGAACCACCTTGGTAAGACGCATCAACAAGGCAGGGATGGTTTGACATAAGCCTCAAACGGTTCAATGCTTTGAGAATGACAATGGCCGACTTTTCAAAGCCATGCTGGTCAATGTTGTTCATAATCATGTTACGCACCGATGACTTTTCCTGCTCGTAAAGCTGAGCTTGCTCCTCATCCATCTCGCAAAAAATTGTTTGTTCGGTAAGCGGGGGGAGCTCTTTTACCACTTCTTCTTTCTTGCGGCGCAGAATAAACGGGTTAATGAGCATTTTCAGCTTTTGTTGTTTGGCTTGGTTGCCATATTTTTCGATAGGAATAACAAATTCCTCGCGAAAATAATTTTGACTTTTGAGTAATTCGCGGTTTAGGAAGTTAAGCTGCGACCAAAGGTCGGTGAGGCTATTCTCTATTGGCGTACCAGTAAGTACCAACCTGTATTCTGATTGAAGTCTAAGGATAGCCTTGTATATCTTCGAATCTGGATTTTTAATCATCTGGCTTTCGTCCAGGATAACGTATTTGAACATCAGCTTAGACAAGTGGTCAATATCGTTTCGCACTACGCCATAGGACATTAGTACAATATCTGCACGCAAAAGTTCTTCATAAGCCTTCATCCGCTGCGAGCCAAAAAACTTGACCACATGCAACGATGGGGCAAACTTTTTAAACTCTGTTTCCCAGTTGTGAAGCAACGAAACTGGCATAACAATCAACGAAGCCCCGATACACCTGCTTCCTGTAAAGTCGGGATTATCAAACAAGCTTAACTGTCTTGGCCCTGTCCGGGTAATTGTTTGAGCTATTGCCGGATTGCGCAACTCCTCTTCCCTAACCTTCAAAAGCAGCGCTATGGTTTGCAAAGTCTTTCCAAGACCCATATCATCGGCCAAGCATCCGCCAAGCTTATTTTTATAAAGCTGAAACATCCATTTTACACCGGTCTTTTGATATTGTCGCAGTTTAGCCTGCAATCCTTGTGGCTCTTTAAGATATTTATTTTCCGAAAGGCTCAGTTTTTCTTGGATACCCATTATCATTTGCCTGGTTTCAACACCCATTGATTCTTTCAGGATGTTGAAATGGTGTTTTTTTAGCCTGATGCGTTCATCATCGTCTTCTCCAAATACAAACAACTCGCGATACCTGGAAAACCAGGCTAACGGTAAAATTACTATCTGATTGTTAGGCAAAGTAAACTCTCTGATATTATGCACAATATGTTTGCGAAAACGAGAAAAAGGAAAAACATATTCGCCAATAGTAACCACGGCATTGATATCAAACCAATCGTGTGCCTCGTTGACATTGAGCTTCAGCAGCACCTCATGCAGGTAATAATTCTTATCGAACTTCATTTGATCCAGCTCAAAGCCTTCATCCTGAAGCATGCGGGTATTACTGTTAATCCAACAAACCATCTCGTAAAACTGCCATTCAGGCTCACCTTCAAGCGCATGAAGCACAAAAGCCCCTCTGTCAATATACCTGAAGCCAAAAGAAACCAGTTTATCTTTCATCGACTCTTCCCAAGCCAAGTCGCGCAAGGTCTTGTAAAAGCAAACCTTATCATCGGCATCTGTAAGCCCGACATGCCCGATAACATCCGAGCCATATTCAAATTTCACCTCACCGTAAAAGAATTGCAGCATAAATACAGGCTGACCGGACAATCCAGAATCGAGCACCAGCATAGCTTTCTTTTTGTAGTCTGTTGTTTCAACCCTGAAACCGACTACTTTTACGGGGTGATGCAAAATGGCATTTCGTACAAAAGTCTCGAGATAGCTCTTTTCGCTCGTCTTTGGCACCTTAATGAAGTCTTTGCTGAAAAACGGGATAAGCTTCTTAGAATCTATCTGACTAACCTGGTAAAGTACATTTTCGACCACCACAATAGCCGGTTGGTTGGACAAAACAAAGTACGATTTTCCAAAAAGCTTGATATCTTTATCTTCACAGCGGAGACTAAGGAAATATTTAAAGTCAACATCGGTCCTGACAAAATTAAAAACCGGATGTACCAATGAAGACGTAAGTTTTATCTGTTCATCATCATGAACAACGTTGTATTTTTGGTCTTTCTTATATACCTTCTTACCAAAAGCAACCATTAACTCAACGCAAGAAATGATACGCTTTTCAATATAAGGCCTGATATGTTCTTCAACTAAATTCTGATCCAATGTATCGAAAAACTCTTTAAGGCTGTTACGCTTAGCAAAGTTTTTATGGATATTTTTTTCAGAATAACCTGAGGTAATTTTTACAAGCTGGAGGTCGGTTTCATCCAGGATATTTTTGTAAGGCTCAATATTATCAACAGTTAAATACTCAACTAATTGAAAAAAAGATTGTTGTGCTTTACGTTCGATAATATAAGGCACAACAAGGTATCCAAGTTTTCTGTGTAAAGTTAATATGTAAACTACTTCGAGCTTCATCAGGAAAAAATTAGGCAATTGTACAAAAATTTTGCCCTAAAACGGTTCTGCTAAGCCCCAAAGTTGTTAACAATACATTTTAAAACACAAAGACACAACAACACAAAGACATTGTTTTCTTAAGACCTTTGTGTTTTTCAATTTGTTCTGTATTTGAATTTTAGCACTAATTGTACAATTCCTATTCCTAAAGCAATAATATTACAAAGAATTACAGGCATAGCATGAATGAGCAGCCCATAAACCTCCCATAAAGTACAATTGATAACATAAACGACAAGCATACTCATAGAAATATCGTCCACACGCTTTGTTTTTATTGACTTATACACTTGAGGCAACATCAACGCTGTTCCAAACACTGCGGCCAAGTATCCAACAATTTCTGTAAAAAGCTCCATTTTTTATTTAATTAAAATTTAACCACCCCTACCCTCCCGCCTGAGGCGGGACAAGCTCTCCTTATAAAGGAGGAGAAATACTTCCTATTTTTGAGAACGTTAGTAACTAAATACACGCATAATACAACTCTATCTATCAATTCCTGATTCTTGGCTCTTGACTCTTGCTTCTAAAATCTACTTATGACAAATCTGCTTATAATCGCAGTATTCACAAGTCTTTTTAGCAGTAGTCTGCACAAAAGGTTTCTCCACATTCCAAATATCTTTTAAAAGGCCAAGAAGATTCTCTTCAAAAGTAGCCAATAATGGCTGAAAATCAGTAATGGTCTGTCGGTTCATGCTGAAGTATGTTTGCCCGCTAGTATCAAACTTACTTCGAAGGGCATAAAGACATGGCACAGGAACAGCAGGCAAACCGCCTTGTTTAGAAGCAATCAAAGCGTAAAGCCCGGTCTGAAAAATCTCTTTCTTACTATTTTCGGTCACTCCGGCTGCAAAAATATCTTTCACTTCCGTGAAAGACTTAGCCACATTGCCCGTTTTATAATCGACAATACGGATGATATGCTGAACCTCGTCAATACGGTCTATTTTGCCGCCTATCTTTATTTCCTTCTTTTCCGGGCCAATGTTTACAATAAATGGCTGAACAACTTCCTGCTCTAATGCCATGATATGTACCGGAGCAATTTCCTTGTCCATTTCCAGCACCCGTATTACATAGCGTTGGATTACCTCTTTAATAATAACGACCTTTCCATCCATCATGCGCTCTTCATCTTTCAATTCTTCCAAAAGGGCAGCATGAATAAGCTCCTGAATCCTTTTCTTATCAGCTATCAGCAGGTCTATTATTTCAGCCGAAAGCAATTGACCAATATATGGTTTGTATAAATGTTGCATTACAGCATGCACAACCAATCCAATCAAAGCCCCTTCTACATCCTCAGTCACTTCTTCTTCTGGCTTTAAGCGCTTAATGTATTTATAGCAAAACTTGAGGGGACAATCAATATAAGTACTTAAAGCACTTGGTGAAAAATACTTTTTCTGGACAATATCATCTAAAGCTGCAATTACAGCAGTATCTTTAGCAACTTGAATTGGCTCTACCCGGCCAGGAGTGATAGCAAAAGACTGGCTTTTATACTGCAAATCCATTTTATGTAAATACTGCAATTGCAAGGCATAGCGGCTAATCTCTGAAGCACTTCGACTATCCGGTGCGCTATTGTACAGCAAAGTAACATTCTTTGCCCTATGCAGCAAACGATAGAAATAGTAGGCATACATGGCATCCCTGTATTTCATGGTAGGCAGCTTAAAACCCCTTCGTAAGCTGTATGGGATAAACGACACAGGGAAATTATTCTTAGGCAGCTTACCTTCATTGAAACCCAGGATGACAACATTCTCAAAGTCAAGTGCACGGGATTCCAGAAAACCCATCACCTGCAATCCTCTCAGAGGTTCGCCTTCAAAAGGTATCTGCACAGAACGTAATGCTTTCATCGTAGCCCTGATGGCTACTTCCAGACTTATCAACTCCTCCCCTATCAACGTCAACTGTTGCTGCAAAAGGTCAACCACCGGAAGAATAGACGCAATTGATTGTTGCTCAATACCGGCAGGTTCTTCCTGAGTCAAATCAATATTTTTTATAAACTCATTAGCAAAAAACACCGATAAATCGCTTAATGTTTTTATAAACTCTTTAGCTTCCTTTAAGGGCGAGAAAATTAAACTCAACAATTCATCTTTTCTCAACTGTACCGAGGATATATACGTCAGATTTTTCTCCACTATCTGTTTTCTAAGGCCAACAGCAACTTCTGCTGAAGTCTGCATAACCAAAGGATGCATGAGTACTTCAAAAACATCTTTATGGTTGAAAAAGTTTTGACCGCCCTCGCCGGGCTTATTTTTAAGGTGAATACGGGCAAATACCTCTATAAGTGAAAAAAAAGCAGAGTTGGCTGCCGGATACCCCATGGTAATATTGATATCAGGAATGTCTGAAGGAATCGCGCTCAACAATGCTGGCAATAACTGTTCGTCTGTAAGCAAAATAGCTGTTTCTTCAGGCACAGCATCCTTCCCCAAGTATTTTTTGACCAGATTACCGGCAAGTTTGGCTTGTCCCACTTCAGAAGGAACGCCAATGCATTCTATTTTCTTATCATTAGAAAGTTGTGGAAAGTTAAAATTAATGGCAGGGTTGAAATTTCTGAGGTTCTCTGAAATAAAGAAGCCCGATTCATGGCCTTCCTGGAGCATTTCGGCATAATAGTCCCAATAAAAAAGTGTTTTACCATTTGCGGCAAAATGCTTATAAACAATATTTTCCGCTTCGGTCAACGCATTAAACCCAATAAATGCAGTATATTCAAAATCATTACTTTGAAATTTACCAGCCATAACAGACTCTGCCACATCCCTGTATATCATCCCTTCATAAGCAAAGCCTTGCTGACGCAGCCTTTCTTTAAACAAGGAATAAATCTCTTCCAAATTAAGCCATAAGTTTGAGAAGTCATGCTGGTGCTTGCTTACATTATCCTTCTCGAAATGTTGCCAGAAACGACGGATGGTTTCAAGCTGTTCCTCCGTCAAAGCCTCGAAAGTTTCGTTTATATTTTTATAGGCAGCAAGGTTCCTGAACAAAAGATGGGTATTTACCAGATATTTGTCAATGTCGTCAAAGTCTGACAGCATCACCTCGCCCCAATAGTAGAAATTGTCAAAGCTTTCACCTGTTTGACGAACATCGGTATAAGCTTTGTATAGCGTAAAATTGAGCAACAGGTCGTTTGCTTTGCTCAAGTTAGTATATTGGCCAAAAAAGTCGGACACCGTAAAATAACCCGGTGCCCACACTGGTTTCTGGACTATCTCCGATAAATATTTCTTAAAAAACAGGATAGAACGCCTGTTGGGAAAAACAAGCCTTACCGTGTTGAGTTTTTCACCAAAACGCTTGTATAAATCGTCTGCAACAAGGTAAAGAAAAGGCTTCATATTACAATATGTTGAAATTAATAAAATTCAACATCAAAACTATTGCAACAACAAATCTTATAGATGTTTTTACGTTTCTTTTTTTCGTCAAAAAAAGAAACCAAAAAAGACTGGCTGTGAAAACTCGCTCCGTGAAGAAGTGGCAAACAGCCATTATACACAAAAAGTCAGAATATTTCGCTTCTTCACTTCGCTCGGACAGTTCACTGCCAAATAAGGAATCTCTTTTTGTCTGCTTCGCAGCCATTGATTCAAAACATCTTCCTTTACAACTTTTCATTATGAATTTACTTGAATATAAAAGTAGTTAGCTGCTACTAGCGCTGCGGTTTCAGTACGTAAGCGACTTTCACCCAGCGATACTGGTTTATATCCTGCATTTACAGCCTTTCGAACTTCGTCTGGAGTAAAATCCCCTTCAGGCCCAATTAACACGGTCATATTTTCTCCTAAAGCAGGTTTTATGGTAAATAAACTCTCTGTCTTATAATTTTCCCCAATAGCATCAGCTTCTATACAATGAGCTATGTATAAAGAGCCAGATTTATTGGCAGTAATGAACTTATCAAAAGCTACAGCCTCATTTATTACTGGCTTAAATAAGTTCAACGATTGCTTCATAGCAGAAAGGGCAATTCTTTCGAGCCTTTCGATATTGATATTGCGACGTTCACTGCGTGAACAGACAATCGGGGTAAATGCAGAAAGCCCCAATTCAACAGCTTTTTCAAGCATCCATTCAATGCGGTCTGCATTTTTGGTGGGCGCTACAGCAAGATGCAACTCTTGCGCTTTACGCCGTTGCCTTTTCAGCTCTTCCTCGATCCAAATAATGCATTTGCCGGAGTTAATCTCAGCCATTGAGCCTTTATACAAAACGCCGTTGCCATCTGTAACACAAACCTCATCGCCTTTGCGCAAACGCAGCACTTTTGAGGCATGTTTCGACTCTTCTTCCGAAAGAAAACAATGCTTTCCGTCTATCTCGTTTGAATAAAAAACCTGCATGTATTATTCCCTTTTCTTTTCCCAAATTTCCAAATCCTTTGGCTGGCCATCCTCAACAGTGAACCTCACGGCAGTTTGCACATGATGAAAACCGCTAATGCCCGCTGCTCCCGGATTGATATGCAGCAACCCCAATTGCTTATCATTGATTACTTTTAAAATATGCGAATGACCGCTAATGAAAAGCCCCGGTTTTAATTTCAGCAATAATTCTTTGATTCCATATTCGTATCGTCCGGGATACCCGCCAATGTGGGTAATAAAAACCCCCAGCCCTTCACAATCAAAATGCAACCATTCCTTGCACTCATGACGCACTTCAAAACCATCTATATTGCCATAAACCGCCCGAACTGGCTTGTACATCTTAATATAATCAAGCGTTTCAACATTGCCAATATCGCCGGCATGCCATATTTCGTCACAATCAGCAAAAAAATTTGCTATATCCCCGTCAAAATAGCCATGCGTATCTGATATCAAACCTATGCGTTTCAATTTTTTTGTGGGTAAAGATAGTAATCAATGACGAATTACGAATTACGAATGCCTAATGACAAATGCTTAAAAATACATAAAATTTCCTTTGTTCAGTTTGCAACAAAAAAAAAGGCCTGCATTGCTGCAAGCCTTTATATTATTTATGTTGACTTTTTAAAAAGTATCATAATGTTTGTCAACATCATCTTCATGGCCCATCTTAATATCAGCTTTTATAGCAGGAGATTTGACTTCTGGTTTATTGGTTTTATGCGGCTGTTGCACCGGTTTTACGATTTTTTCTTTTTTCACAAACCTTGAAGCAGCATGATCTTCAACTTCAGTTTTGTAAAATGCAATCAACTGGCGCAACTGTTCGGCCTGGCTATTAAGTTCTTCTGCACTGGCCGACATTTCTTCGGCAGCAGCAGCATTCTTCTGTGTTACGGCATTTAACTGCATGATAGCATTGTTAATTTGTGCCGCACCTGAATTTTGTTCCATACTGGAGGCCGAAATTTCCTGTACCAGCAAAGCCGTTTTTTGGATATCCGGCACAATCTTTTGTAACAAAGTCCCCGACTCATCAGCAATCTTAACGCTTGACTTGGACAACTCATCGATTTGTTTTGCAGCATTTTGGCTATTTTCGGCCAGTTTTCTCACTTCGGCAGCAACCACAGCAAAACCTTTACCTTGTTCGCCTGCACGAGCAGCTTCGATGGCGGCATTTATAGCCAGCAAGTCAGTTTTTTCGGCTATTTCGCCAATGATAGAAATCTTGTCTGCAATTTGTTTCATGGCATCTACCGTAGTGGTTACCGCCTTACTGCCGTCGAGGATATCGGTAGAAGCACGGACAGCAATATTTTCGGTTTGTTTAGCATTATCGGCATTCTGGTTAATGTTTGAAACCATTTGTTCCATACTACTTGAAACTTCTTCAGTTGACGCAGCCTGTTCTGTAGAGCCTTGTGAAATCTGCATAGCAACAGCCATAAGCTGTTCGCCAGCCTGAACAATATTTTCGATAGCTGTTTTGAACTCGTTAATCATAGAAGCGTTAGATTTTACCATATCATTGAGGGCTTCCATCAGTTCGTCATTTTTTGAACGCATTTCGAGCGATATGGTGAGGTTGCCACTTGCTACTTCTTTTGCCTTATCAATAATGGTATTTTGCGAAACAATAAGGTCGTTAAGATTGGCCATGAGGGCTTTAAAATCGCCATTGTACTCTTTGGTGTTCAATTCAGGCATGTCGCCTTTTGAAATCCGGTCAATATACTCGGCAGCAATAGTCAGCGGGGCTATTACAGTATCTAATATTTTGTTAATACCTTCTACTATTGGGACAAATTCGACACTGAGGTTTTTAGCGTGCGAACGCTTTTTCAAGTCTCCATCAAGAGCGCTATCAATAAGCATCTTGGTTTCATTCTCCAACCTTTCAATATTTCTTCGGATAACTAATGACATGACATATACAATTACAGAAAGCACTGCAAGCAGGAGTATTCCAAACCCAATAAGATAAGCCCTTTGTTCTTTGGCAGCCTTCAAAAAATCATCATCGTAAACCCCCAGTGCAAGTATCCATTGCAATGGCCTGTAATGTTTAAAATAAGCAGTTTTAGTCCTTGCTACAGGCTCTCCCGGATTTTTCCAATCATACTTTATTTTCCCATTTTTAAGGCGACAAATATCCTGCATAAACAAATATCCATTTTCATCTGCTGTATTATAAAGATTTTCGCCTTCGAGCTTTGGATGCACAATTTCTGTTGCAGTAGTATCAATTATAAAGAAATAGCTACCTTCTCCCACAATAATTTTACTAAGCTTAGCTTTCATGTCATTGTAAATATTATCTGACAAGCCAACATAAATAGCCCCTATTACTTTTTTGTTGTCATCAAAAACAGGACGATACGAAGACAACACCCATTTGTTAAGCACTTTTGCCAGGCCTGTATATTCTCTGCCTTGCGATATTGCCTGATAAACAGGTGAAGTTTCAGGAATATAAGTAAAAACAGCCCTTTTACCTGTTTCATCTTTCAATGTTGTAGATATACGTACCATTCCTTCAGGAATTACGGCAAATACGGTTGAAGAACAACCCATCAACCCTGAAATATAATCAACATGAGCTGTATTATTGACAAGTCCCACTCCGTTGAACATCAAATTGCCAAGCCTGACCATCTTGGTTTCATTGTTTTCCTGATTTTTTATCTCTACAAAGTTTTGATTATTGGCGTTATAAGTAAACTTCCCCTTAAACTCCTGCATTGCCAACTTCATACTTGTATTGACAATTTCCAAATGATTTTTGTAAGAAATATCCATATCTTCAAAAACAGCATCAACAAGCAGTTGAATATTTTTATCCATCAGGTCTGTGGTCATTTTGGTAGTGTCTCGTGAAAGGAAGATAACAAACACGGTAAGGGTAACCACCAACGACACTGCAATAGACAAGAACAACCTTGTGCCCAGCCTAAGTTTGTTTAACGATAGTTTCATAGCTTTAAATTTTATAAATTAGTAACTTCTTTTTCTTGTACATTTTGAATATCCGGCGTTTCGGCATTTGAAAACACCTTATCGACATTGAGGAGCAGGATGAACGAATCGTCAATTTTGAAAATCCCTTGCAGAAATTCGGTATTAAACTTTTCGCTCATTTGGGGCACAGGTTTTATGGCATTATCATCTATAGTTATCACATCTTTCACCTTGTCGGCAATGGCGCCTATCCTGAAAGACCCATTTTGACCGGACAAGTCGAGGACAATGATAACAAACGAAGACTTAGCATCATTTTCGGGAAAGTTAAACTTGGAACGCAAATCAAAAACTGGTACTATCTCGCCCCGAAAATTGATAATGCCTTTTACATAAGCAGGTGCATTGGGTACTTGTACAATATTCTGTTTTTGCAGTACTTCAAGCACCTTTACTACATCTACGGCAAAATATTGGCCGTAAACCAGAAAAGACAAATACGTACGGTTCATACATCAAGGTTTTTATAGTTTTTCACTTACAATATTTATACTTTCTGGGCTACATTAATTAATGAAGCTATATCCAGCATAAAAGCAATACCTCCATCGCCCAACTGACTTGCAGACGAAACGTAGTTTTGATTTTCAAAGGTCTGGCCTAATGGTTTCAGTACTGCCTGGTGTTCGCCAATAATCTTATCGGCAAGCAAGGCTATATTTTTCCCGTTTTGGTTCAGGACAATAAGCTTCACTTTTTTATTGTAAGCCCCTCCAAGGTTAAAGCTTTCGCGAAGGTCAACAAAGCGTATCAGCGTGTCGTTATATGGGATTGTCCCGGTATTACGGCAGCTATCAAGTTCAACAAGCGCCATCTGCTGACAAATCACAATTTCGGAAATAGGCACAATGAAATATGACTTTTCTACCTTGAAAAGCAGAGTATCGATAATGGCCAGCGACTGCTGCAACTTGAGCGTAAAGGTTGTACCCTTGCCCGGTACCGAATTGACGATTATTTCGCCCCTGAGGTCGCGGATGCGTTGTTTTACAACATCCATCCCCACTCCACGGCCCGAAACCTCAGTCAGACTTTGTGCTGTTGAAAAACCCGGCAAAAAAACCAAGTCGTATATTTCCTTATCGGAGAGCTTATCATTTGCCTTAAGAATGCCTTTGTCCACAGCTTTCTGCCGAACTTTTTCCAAATCAATCCCGGTACCGTCATCTTCAATATTGATATACACAAAGTTGCCCGACTGAAAGGCCGAAAGTTTTATCATCCCGGTTTCGGGTTTCCCTTTGCTTTTGCGGACTTCTGGCAACTCAATGCCATGGTCGATACAATTGCGAATCAGGTGCATTAGCGGTTCTGTGAGGCTATCAATGGTATTTTTGTCCAACTCGGTTTCAGTACCCTGGGTACGGAACTCGATTTTTTTGTTCAACTGTTTGGACAAATCCCGAATAAGCCTTTGAAAACGCAGCACCGTGTCATTGAGCGGAATAAGACGGATATCAAGTGCATTGTTCCTGAAAAGCTTTGACAGGCTGTCGATCTTTTCAAACTGCGCACGCATAGCGCTGTAACGGTCATCGTTTAGGTTGACCTGTATTTGTGAGTTTACCGTAATAAGCTCGCTGACTAAGTACATAAGATTATCGAGCTTGCGTGAGTCAACCGATATGCGTACAAAATTTTGCAGCTCCTGCTTTTCTTCTTTTTTAACAGGCTTTTCAGCAATAATATCGGGTTCTGTAACCTCTTTCTTGGGGAATTTTGCATCCTCAACAAAACGAAGGATTGATTTTTCGCCTTCGTTCATAACATTGTTAGTTTTTTTTTCTTTATCCAAAAGGTTTCCTTTAGAAAGGTTTTGAATAATGCAATCATCCTCGATGAACATAAACACCTCGCGAATGTCATCTTCGCTGGCACTGGAAATAAGGAAAATATTCCAGTAATCATTCTCTTCATCACTAAGGGATTCTATCCTGGCCACCTGAAATTTTCCAAGAGTAGCAAGCTCTTCAAAAATATTCATAATATTAATCCCCCTGAAATACATCATTTCGGTGGTACGGACAATAATATTCCAGGTTGACTCAATGCCTTCGTCCCCAGCTGGGATTGGCTCCGGGTCAGCATGCCCAGAGGCAGCATCATTTTTATTATCCAGGATGGAAGATATCTCGGACAACAGTTTATTATGGTTGGCTTGATTTTGTTTATCTTCCAACCTTTCGTCAGACAAAAGTTTGCGGATATGGTCAACAGAAGCGAAAGTAACATCAAACACCGCTTTGTCGAACTTTAGCTTAGCGTCACGGATAGCCTGATATACGCTTTCCATGTGGTGGGTGTACTCACTGATAAAATCAAAGCCATACATGCCGCTCACCCCTTTGATGGTGTGCATGGCACGAAAGGCTGACTCTATCAGTTCTTTGTCTTGCGGATTTGCTTCAAGCTCGAGTAAATCCTTTTCAAGCCTGTCGAGCAAGCCAATGGCCTCCTCAATAAACTTATCTCTGAATTTGCTTAAAATAGGATCCATGAGTAACAGGTTTTGGGCAAAATTACCTTCCCTGCCACCCTCAAAACATCGTACAGCTGTTGAATTTTGTAGTTAAAACAATGATTTGCGTGTAGTACATTTGTACTACAAAAGTTTATTATGGCACTTTCACAAAGTCATTCTTAATGGCATAAAATATAAGGCTTGCGGTGTTGTTACACCCTGTTTTGGCCATCACCCTTGACCTGTGCGTGCGGATAGTTGTGGTACTAATATTAAGTTTTTCGGCAATTTCTTCGTTTGAAAGGCCAGAGGCTATATGCCTTAACACTTCTACTTCCCTGGCCGACAAATGTTGCATATTATTGACAGCCACTTTAGAATCTTTGCTCAATTGGGCCTTAAAACCTTCCACAAGGTTCATCAACAGTTCGTTTGAGAAATAACTTTTATTATTGTACACATCTACAATGGCATTGAGCAACTCACTAATACCAGAAGACTTCAACACAAAGCCTTTTACGCCTGCCTGGAGCATTTTGAAATAATACTTTTCTTCACCAAACATTGTCAAGGCAATTATTTTCAAATCGGGATGCTTTTCATGGGCTTTTTTTGATGCCTCAATACCATCCATAACAGGCATGGCAATATCCATCAATACAATATCTACTTTCAGGCTATCAAGTTTTTCCAGAAAGTCTTCCCCATTTACAGCCTCGCCAACCACTTCGGCCTTTGAGCTGCCATTGATAAGCAGGTTGACCCCTTCGCGGAACAAATCGTGGTCATCAACAACAAAAACCTTGATTTTCTTTGCATCCATAGCTAACAATTAATTAATGAAGTTAAAATAAACCCCTGATTGGGTTTGGATATCATTTTGTATTTCCCATTCAAATGCCTGATGCGGTTTATAATATTATAAAGCCCCATTCCATTGTTACTTTCGCGCACTTTAGCAATATCAAAACCTTTGCCATTGTCCATAAAGCCAAGAAACAAGGAATGTTCATATTTTTTAAGTTTTATCAGAACAGATGAGCATTTAGCATGTTTCAACGAATTGTTTAAACACTCCAGCACAATCCTGTACAAATCAGTCTCGATAGTTTCATTGACCTGTTCTTTTAAGTTGGTATGAAAAGAAATTTCAACATTGGGGTTTAGCCCAATTTTATTGATGTAAGTAGAGATGGCATAAGCAAGCCCAAACTTTTGCAGCACGTGAGGGCTGAGGTTATTGGCTATTTCTTTTACGGTATTGACCGCCTCGTTTACTGTTTTTATTGAATGCTGAATGATTTTATCTTTATTAACAGGCTGTTCAGGGTTATTCATCCATTCGAGGTGCATCTTCAGGGTAGAAAGAATAGGGCCCAGGCCATCGTGCAATTCGCGGGCATAGCGTTTTTGGTCTTCTTCCTGCGTATGAATGATAGCATCCAGAAGCTTTTTATCTACAAGTTTTTTTTCAGTGAAATCTTTAACCAATGACACGATAATATCTTTATTCTCAGCATCAGCATAAGAGCTGCTAATTTCAAAATATTTCACTTTGGCACCGTCATTAAACTCTATTTCTTTGTATCGTTCCACTTCACGTGAAGCTATTTCTTTGGGCAAGTTTAACAATACAGGTATTCTGTTTTCTATTTCACGCGTAAGTAAACTAAACTGGCCGTTAAGAGCCTCCATTCCCAACATTTTGAAAAAAGCCGGATTTGCATCAATTATTTGCTTTTCATCATTGATAAAAAAAATCCCTTCATCAGCATTCTCAATTACTTTTCTTATTTTCCCTTCACTTTGTTTTAAGGATTGAAGCGTATCGTACAATTCACTATTTTTTACCCGGAGCTCTTCAAAAAGATATTGATTTTCGTGTTTCAAATCATATTCTCTGATGGCGCTGTCAATAGCCAGTCTTATTTCATTGGCATTCCAGGGCTTTGTAATATACCTGTAAACACTGGCTTTGTTCAAAGCCCCAAGTATAATCTCGCGGTCAACAAATGCCGAGAACATAATTTTGACAACATCCGGGTATAACGGGTTTATACGTTGGATAAAGTCAATACCTGATTCGCCGGGCATATAATAATCTGATATCAGTACTTTTACAGGGACAGTCCTTAAAAGCTCTTCGGCTTCTTTGGTATTCTGGGCAACATAGACATTGTAAGTATTTTCGAAGTACAACCTGAACACATCCAGGCTATTGACCTCATCGTCCACGTACAATATACTATTGTTGCTATTTTTCGACATATTATGTTTAAACAATTGTTTAACATATAAATATACGAAATTGAAACAACATTCGCTATTGCCAGCAAGGACAAAATAACCCCTTCGATGGCTAAAAATTTACTATAACGCCAGGGCCTGACTTTTACTTTGAAACGGGCATGATTAGTTAAACCCAAACAAGTATGATTCCCGATTAGTCGGGAGGAGGTTTTCTTCGGACTTGCGGTATATTGTCTATAAGTGTTGGGATATCCAATACATATTTTTTAGCGCCTTTTTTGAAAAAAGTTGATTTTTTGCTTCTTAAACAGCAATTTAACCTACATCAAAGACAATTAAGCAAATTTCAACCTTTTCCATAATCGGCTGCAAACTCCGAAGGCGTTTTGCCAAAATGGTCGTGAAAACAGCGCGTAAAGTACGAAGGTGAAGAAAAACCGGTTTCATAGGCAATTTCAGTATAGCTCAGACGTTTTTCAAGCACCAGCTTCACAGCTTTTTTCAACCTAACTGTCCTTACAAACTCAACTATTGAAAGGCCTGTAATAGCCTTTACTTTTCTGTATGTCTGTACTTTACTTAGGGCAACACAATCGGCCAACTGGTCAACATTTAAATTTGTATCGGTAAGGTTGTCTTCAATAAAAGTCGTTAACTTTTTCAAAAACTCATCATCAAGCTTAGAAGTTACAGCCCCTTCGGGAATTAGTGCAGTTTCTTTCAGATATCGCGAATAGATGGACTCTTTAAAGCCAATGAGCCTCAACACTTGTATCTTCAGGTGGTCAACACTAAAGGGCTTTACCATGTAAACATCTGCACCCATTTCCAAGCCTTCAATTTGTTGATTTATATTAGCTTTGGCCGAAAGGATGATAATAGGGATATGAGAAGTCCCAAGCTGGTTTTTCAATGTTTTACACAATTCAATGCCAGAAATTTTAGGCATCATCACGTCGGTAATAATAAGGTCGGGCATCATCTCGTTAGCTATTCTCAACCCTTCTTCGCCATCAGCAGCAACAGAAATACTAAAATCTGTCTTTAATTCATCAACAATATAATTTCGTATTTCTTCTTCATCCTCAACAATTAGCAGATGGTAATGATAAGTAGGCTTAGGTTCTAAATTCTTTCCTTGTTCATGATTGATAGCAAAAGAGGTATTTTTGTCTTTATTTACTGTAAAAGCTGCTTGTTCAAAAGGCAAATAAAACTCAAATGTAGTCTCAACATTAGGCTCGCTTTTTACATCCACCATGCCATTGTGAAGTTCAACATAACTTTTTACAAGAGAAAGCCCTATTCCTGTCCCGGCTATATTTCGGTTTTGCACATTATTGACCTGATAAAACCTGTCAAAAACCTTTGAAAGGTGTTCTTTGACAATTCCTTCTCCAGTATTGACAACCGAAACCTTTACAAAATCTTTATTAAAATTATTCACATTCTCAATATTAACTAATATTGTACCCTTAGCAGGGGTATATTTGAAAGCATTTGACAAAAGGTTGAAAATGACTTTTTCAATCATCATCTTGTCCATAGGTACTTCAATAGCCTCTTGAGGGTTATTGACTTTAAAATCAATATTCATCGACTCGGCCAGGCTGTTGAATAATTGACAAACTTCTTTTGTCAATGCAACAATGTCACACAAATAAAACTCAGGCACTAAAAGATTTTTCTCAATTTTGCTATAATCCATCAACTCGTTAGTCAGTTTCAACAAGCGGTTGCTGCTTTTTAACACGATATTGATTTTTTCTTTATTTTTTTCAGAGAGCTCGTTACTTTTTGCCAACTTCTCTAACGGGCTAATAATCAAACTTAAAGGGGTACGGAACTCGTGCGAGATATTAGAAAAAAACTCGGTTTTCATTTTATCCAGTTCTTCGAGCTTTTTCCTTTCGTAGCGTTCTTTTTCTATAACACTTTGTTGTAAAACTTTTTGAATGGTAAGCCTCCTGTATATCAAAAATAAAATCAAGATAACAAAAAAGTAAATCACAAAAGCTGTTTTGGTTTGCCAGAAAGGAGGTAAAAACCTTACCTTCAACAATTTAGAATTAGTTTTTTTTGCCATTCCGGTTTCTTGTACTTCAAGGAAGTACAAACCTGGCTTCATACTGGAAAATGAAATATTCCTTTGGTTAGGGCCAAGCATAATCCATTCTTTACTTTTCTCAATTTTATACCTGTAAAGAATTTGCCCGGCTGCTTTAAAATTTAATGTAGCAAATTCAACACTCAGGGTATGGTTGTATGGTACATTTATTTCATTGCATTCATTGATATCACACCTGATGATAGTATGCCCATCAACTTTCTGCATTGGTACAACGGTTTGGTTATCAATTTTTATATCGGTAAAATAAAACGGAAGATTAGCCCCACTACTATATGTCGAATCAGTATTGAGCGAAGCCAACGCCCCGGGAGTAGAAAACCAAACATTGCCCAAAGCATCATAACACCCGGCATTTAAGATATACTGGTTAAAATCATCGTTGTGGGCTGACAAAAAATTTTGGACAGAGAAGTTTTCGGGGTTTATTTTGATTATGCCAAAATTTGTGGCCGCCCACAAAGCCCCTTTTTTATCTTCAACAATATTGCCAATGTCATCAGATGACAACCCGTCACTTTTACTTAATACTTTTAGTTTTGCCCAAGGAGTTTTCAGGTAACACAAACCTGCTCCGGTACCAATCCATATACCCTGTTTGCTGTCTTTGCAAATGCTCCTAACATTCAACTGGGGTAAATCTTTGTTTATATACGTCAATGGTTCGACAGAAAACTTAAAACCCGGCAATTCTTTAACAGAACATACCCCTCCGCCAGAGGTACCCACCCAAATTTCGTTTTTTTGTACTTCACACATTGTAATGGCAGGAAAAATGGGGAAATCAAATTCATCTTTTTGTTCATCAGAGAAAATGCTCTTAACAGTGCAGTTTTGTGCCAGTTCATCCGGAGTTGAAGCGTTTTGAAAACCTTCTTTCATCCGTAAAACATATAAAGTACCCCAAGAGCCAACCCAAATATAACCTTTAGAATCTTCATAAAACTTGGTAATATATGAATTGGCACGGCTATCAGACGAAAACAGCAAATTGGCATCTAAAGGCAAAACGCCCCCTCCTTTTCCATTAAACAACTGAAGGGCTTTTTTGCCAGGAACAACGTAAATGCCTTTTCTTCCGGACACTATCCACAAGTTGCCTTTGCTATCCTGAAAGCAATAAGAAGCCCCGTTACTCTGCAACCTAAGACGAGAGCCTGCAGTATTATTGAACTGTAAAAAGCTTTTTTCTTTAGTGTCAAACAAATATATCCCATCTCCATTGGTGGCTACCCAAAGCTTGTTTTTATCAATTGACTGCTGAACAGATAAAAACTCGTTTACCAGATCGCTGCTTTTTTTTGTAGAAAAATAAGAGATGAAACTTTCCTGGCTATACAATTTAGCCAGTCCGGGCTGGTTCATACTCAGCCACAAAATACCGGAATTGTCGATGTATGCCTGGTTTATAATATTTGACCTGATGTTTTCTTTGCTGTTTTTATCGTTTCGGTAATTTATGTACGAAAAAGAAGCATTGGCATTATTAAAAGCATACAGCCCGCTACCATAGGTTGCCACAAAAAGGTTCCCGTTATTGTCTGGCAAGGCTGCTTTTACTCTTTTTTCTCCAACAATCTTATTGACATAGTCAATAAATGGAGTACTTGTTTTTTTTAGCGTTAATGTATCAACTAAAAAAACGCCTCCATCCCAGCTTCCGGCAAGAATTTTATTGTCAAGCACCGACAAACACCTGATTGAGTTTTGAGGGAAAGAAATGATTTCAGAAAACTCATCAATCTCAACATTATACGCATACAACTGAGCATTTGTACCTACCCACAAAATTTTGCTCCCTGCTTTGTGATACAAACAATTGATGACTTTATCCTGGCTTGTCCTGTTGGCCAAATCGGGTATCAGGCGTTTATAGCTGATCGGGGTACCATCCGACAGGTTTATATTTTTATTTATTTCTAAAAGTCCAATATTTGAAGCTACCCAAACCTTTCCTTTCAGAAATAGAATCTGGTTTACTACCACCTCTTCGCTCAATTTTAGGTTTAAGTGCACCAGCTCAAAAGTCTTGTTGAGCAAAACAAAAATCCCTTTACCTTTAGTGCCTATCCAAATGTTTTGCAGGTTATCTTCAGCAACTGAATATACTTCGCAATTCAAATCTGCATTAGTAATAGTACTAAGGTTTCTAAAGCTATACCCATCGTACCTGAAAAGGCCATTTCCTGAGCACAGCCACAAAAAACCTTTTGAATCTTTAAAAACAGCATTTACCGAAGAGGTTGTTAAACCATCTTTATACGAATAAATGTCTATTTTCAATACTTTTTCACTGGCAAACAAACTAATGTTTACGAATAGAAAAAAAGCAAGTGCAGAATACAGTTTTTTCTTCATCCTTTTTATAATAAAACAATCCAAAGAAAAAGCAAGATACACATACACAAAAATAGCAGGACTAAATACTCAGCCAGAGTTTCTTTCATATATTTTTTCAACATCCAAAAATCAGGTTATAACTTTATGGGATTTAATCAACAGACACAATTTTTGTCCCCTTTGTGATGCCATTTTCATTAAAAGCATCAATAGTAAAATAATATTTTTCAAAACGGTTCAGGCTTCGAATAATCAACGAATCGGAGCCCAGAACCTGGTAAAAATGATACAGTTTGTCTTGCTTACTGCCATATCTGATGGTGTAACCAACATCTTCGGGGTTTATTTGCCATTTTAGCTTAACAATGCAACGGTCAGTATCTGACCGGGTAATACTGAACTTATCTACCGCCTTTGGCAAAGCTCCTGCAGCATTACCAAACACCCGCAAACCTGACAAAGCAAAGGTTCCATCCGGGACATGCCTGTTGGTAAGCTTTATATATCGAGCCTTAATTGGCTTCTTGAGCTCGATATAATCATGGGGCAAATCTTTTTTGCTCCCCTTGCGGCTTTTGATTGTTTCCCAGTCCTTTTTGTCAAGCGAGGCCTCCAAGTCGTACTGGCAATAAATATCTGTATTGCGGCCGGTGATAGTGGTATTATTCTCGGCATAATTAAGCTGCACAGCATTGACAATACAAACTTTCTGAAGGTCAACGATTATCCATTCCCCTCTTTCACCAGAGCTTGCACTCCAATAGGTCCGAACATCCTCATCAACTGCATTTTCTTTAGGATAATCAGGCAATTCAGAAGATACCATTACTGGCTTACCATAAGAAAGTAACATCCATTTAGGAGACAAATCTTCTGGAGAAGAAACCTTTTTGCGGGGCAAAATCATAGGAAAATCGCCATAAGCCGTATAAGTATAGAGCTCATTGTCTTTGTCAAAAAACATGGGGAATAAGCCTATACGACGCTCAAAAATATGCTTACGCGAAATGGTCATGGTCGAAATATGCCAATAATTGCCATACCTGTCCTGAAAGGTAGAACTATGGCCAGCCCCGGCAATAAAGCCCCCCGGTTTGTACGAAATTGGGTTATTAGGGGCAAGTTTAAAATTGCCCAAAGGGCTATCTGAAACATAAACCCCATCGCAATAACCTTTGTACTGAGTTCCCGGAGCTGCATATTGCAGATAATATCTGCCATTATGCTTTGTCATCCAGGCTCCTTCCATCCAGGGGTTTTCTTTCAGCTCGTTATTATCGCCCTTTCTTTCCCATCCATAATCATCTTTATGGCTATCAATAAGCTCCTTAGGCTTTCCAATAGGATTGAAATTTTTCGTATTGATTTCTATCCCATAAATTGGGCTTTTATCTGAACATCCGTAATAGAGGTACATCCTTTTGTTGTCATCAACAAATAAGCAAGGGTCCATTTGCCCGTAAGGAAAATTATCCCTAATCTCTTCCCATTTGCCCGACTTAGGATCGGCAGACCTATATATTGAAGGGCTCCCGAACGAGGCCATGAAATACATGGTATCATTCAGCACTACGGCGGTAGGTGAACGGTCTTCTATGGGCAAATCTTCGGTAGTAATAAGTTCCCACTTTGCTAAATCTTTTGAGTACCAGTACCCTCCAGATCTTGTCAAAAACAAAAAATATTCATTTTTAAACAGCACTACTGTTGGGCTGGCAGCTTCACGAAAAGAAGGCCCGCTAAGGGTAAACCTGTAGCTAATGTTTATGGGGTTACAAATTGTAGTTTGGTCATATTCATATAGCTCCAACTTGTAATAACAAAGGACTGCCAATACCAGAAATACTATTAGTAAAAGAAATACTTTGACAAACTTCATCGAAAAAAACTTTTTCCAAAATAAAACCAATTGTCTAAAATTTCCTTATCTCTTTGCATTATTCTTTAAGCAAATGGATAATATATTTCTGACCAGCCTTTGTTTCGAAATCATACAGTAAAGTTGGTTTAAGCTCAACTGCTGAAAGTTTTGCCACATCCGAAATTATAGGGCTTTTTATTTGAGGCACAGCAAAAAAAGGATTGGGGTTAACGCCTTCAGCTACTTTCAACTTTAAACCTCCTGCTAATTGAACCTTATTTGGCACACGTATGCGACAATTGCCACCAAGATTAGATTTTATAACAATTTCCTTTACCTTGCCATTTTCCCAGCTAAAGCTGACCTCAAACCCTCCATAAGCACGCAGGCCTTTTATTTCGCCGGTTTTCCAATCATCGGGCAAAGCAGGCAGTATATGAATTGCGCCATCATGAGTTTGCATCAGCATTTCGGTTATGCCAGAAGTACAACCAAAGTTGCCATCAATTTGAAATGGCGGATGGGCATCAAAAAGGTTAGGATAAGTACCTCCAGATGCGGGCCTTACAGGGTCAACCAATGTAAGCTGGTCTGTTATAAGTTTTTTGGCGTGGTTACCATCGAGCAAACGTGCCCAGAAGTTGACCTTCCAACCCATAGACCACCCGGTAGATACATCACCACGGTATTTGAGGGTATTGCGGGCAGCATCAAAAAGTTGTGGCGAAGAATAAGGCGAAATCTGGTTGCTTGGAAACAAGCCATATAAATGCGATACATGACGATGCTCATCTTTAGGATTGTCAAGGTCTTGCATCCATTCCTGCAATTGCCCGTACTGTCCTATTTGCATAGGGGGTAAACGGTCTAGCGTCTTTTGTAAATCAGCAATTAAAGCATTGTCTTTGTTCAACAGCCTGGCAGCTTTGATAGTTTTAGAGAACAAGTCAAACAATATCTGGTTATCCATAGTATTTCCGGCATTGACAGAAGCCGAACGCCCGGCCGGGGCGTTTTCGGGCGAGATAGAAGGGCTTACAACAAGCCACTTGTGAACAGGCTCTTCTATGAGAAAATCCTGATAAAACTCGCAAGCTGACTTTAGTACAGGATATACCGATTCAAGATACTTCAAATCACCATTGTAAAGATACCTTTCCCAAAGGTGTTGCGAAAGCCACGCCCCGCCCATAGGCCACATACCCCAGAAAGAGCCGTCAACAACACCACATATGCGCCAAATATCGGTATTATGATGGGCTACCCAACCCTTGCAACCATACATGGTTTTGGCAGTATTTTGCCCGGACTCAGAAAGCTCCCTGACCATCTGAATTAAAGGTTCATGCATTTCAGTCATGTTGCACTTTTCGGCAGGCCAGTAGTTCATCTCGGTATTAATGTTGATGGTGTATTTACTGTCCCAGGCAGGATGTACCTGGTCGTTCCAAATCCCTTGCAAATTAGCGGCTTGTCCGCCGGGTTGCGATGACGAAATAAGCAAATAGCGGCCAAACTGATAATACAAGGCCACAAGCTCAGGGTCGTTGGTTTGAGAAAAATTTCTGACACGTTCATCGGTGGGTAAAGCCCGAGCTGCAGATGAACCCAGGTCAATGCTTACACGGTTGAAATACTGCTGATAAGCAGCCACATGTTTTTTATATAATTCTGCAAACGTTTTCTTTTCAGCCTTTGACAAATAGTTGGCAGATTTTTCGGTTTCGTTGGCTGTCAAGGTTTTATAATCAACAAAATTGGTAGCAACAGAAATCAGGATGAGCGCTTCATTGGCATTGCTGACTTTTATACCATCAGGTAAAGCCTCGGCTGCACCACCTGTAAGCTGCAGTTTTACCCGGGCATTGAATTTCACCTGCCCGGTTACGCCTTCGTGGTCGCTGGAGAGCCCTGTCAGTTCGAGGGTAGTATTGTCCAACACGGTCATTGTTTTTTGCAAAGGCCCGTTGATACCGGCTACAAAAGACAATTTGCCGGGTTTGTCGGCTGTCAACCTAAGGACAATAACCTGGTCAGGGGCAGAAGCAAACACTTCGCGTTTGTAGATCACTCCGTCCACTTTGTAAGATGCAGTAAATACAGCCTTTTCAATATCCAGCTCGCGGTAATAATCAGTAAAATTGGTATGTCCAAAAGTAAGCAACAGGTTGCCTACAGGTTGAAACATTGAGCCATGCAACTGTTTGGCGGTCAACTTTTGATTAACCAGATTTTGGGCTTCGTCGTACTTTCCCTCAAAAATCAGCTGCCTGACAACAGGCAATGCTTCTAAAGCATCAGGATTGTCATTATTGGAAGGGCCTCCGGACCAGAACGTTGCTTCATTGAGCTGTACCAACTCTTTTTCGGGTCCGCCAAACACCATTGCCCCAAGACGGCCATTTCCAAGAGGCAGCGCCTCGTTCCACACCTTTGCTGGCTTGTTGTACCATAGCTTCAGCTTTCCACCTTGCTGAGCTAAAGCATTTTGCGCTACAAGTATGAAGCTAAAAAAAAGTGCATGACATAAAATCTTCTTTATCATCGTTTTATCCTATTAGAAATTATTGCTAATTTTCACTATTTAGTATTTATCCTTAAAGTCGTTTTTGCGATGGGAATATTCATCCATTACAATTTCAAATCCTGCTTCGTCACTAAATCAAATGCCATCAGATTACCCTGATGTAAATTTTGAGCTACAACTTTTTGAAAACGGGTTGGAACTATTGAGAAACCTTCCAGGTTTTTGAAACCTGGAAGGTTTAAGCTGCAAAACCAACAACTATAACCCAAGACCAAATATTAAATCCCTTTCGGATTTTCGACAGGCTCTATTTAAAAAGCAGTTGGGCAAAGTTGTACAGGTTGTTACGCCAAACAGGCCAGGTGTGGCCGCCGGGATACTCGCTGTAGGTATATTTAATCTTTAGCTCATCAAATTTCTTAATCATTACCTGACAATTATTCCAGGCTATATCTTCTTTTCCTCCCTGCGAAACCCAGAATTGCTTAACATTGCTATTAATAGCATCTGCATTGGCTTTCATAAAATCATATTGTTTGTTGGCCAAATCGGCCTGCATAGGCACAATCCAACCTGAGCTGAACACACCAAGGTAAGCGAAAAGGCTATAATTGTTGACCCCTGCATATAGTGTCTGAAGCCCGCCCATAGACAATCCGGCCAAAGCACGATGTTGTGCATCGGTTTCGGCACGGTAGTTTTTTTCTACAAAAGGAATAACGCTTAACTTCAATTCAGCTTCAAAAGTTTTCAGCACCTCTTCACCAAATGCTTGAGAATTGAAGTTTCCATCCATCATCACAACAAGCATAGGTTTTGCTTTCTTTTCGGCAATCAGGTTGTCAAGTATCAAATCTGTCTTGCCTTGTGTAGCCCAACCACGTTCATCTTCGCCACCACCGTGAAGAAGATAAAGCACAGGATATTTCTCGCTTGTATTTTGGTCATATCCGGCAGGTTTGTAGATGTATAAGTTACGCCAGCTCCTTGTCACATTTGAAAAATAGCGTTTGATACTAATTTCGCCATGAGGTACATTTTTGATAGCATAATAGCCATCGCCTTTAAAAGGCACTTCTATACCACTGGCCATGCGCCCCATTCCATAAAATGTTTCGCTGGCGGGGTCTGCAACGCTTACTCCATCAATAATCAAAGTATAATAATGAAAACCTTCGCTAAGCGAGTCGGTAGTAACTTCCCACACGCCATCTTCACCTTTTACCATATCATATTTTCTAAACAAATCAACCTGTACCTTTTGTGCTTCAGGTGCTTTTATGCGAAAAACGGCACGTCCATCGGGCAACACTTGTGGATATTTTGCCCCACGTACATTGTATGAAGAAGGTGAGCCCAATACACTGTATTTGTTAAAATTAGCAACATTAACTGGTTTGAAAAGCAACTGAGAAAACATATACAATGAGTTTTTCCAAACCTTAAAATCATGAACACCGGGTTCTATATAATAAATATGAGGCACATCATTCTTAACCATGTAATCGTGGGTACGTTGGCTAAAAGTAATCAGTCCGTCGTTGTCGCCACAAGATATCCAGAGGAGTTTCAGTTTCTTTTTAGCGTCAGCCGGGTTAGGCATCAGCTGTTCGGGTTCTCTGGTATTGGGAGCAGAAGAAAACCCTCCCACCCATGAAAATACATCGAGGTTGCCAAGCCCAAAATTCAAAGACTGCCCGCCACCCATAGACAATCCGGCAATAGCACGATGGCCCTTGTCTTTAATCACAGGGTATTTCTTTTCGATAAAAGGGATAAGGTCGTTCAGCAGGTCCTTCTCGAAAGTAGCAAAAGCCTGGACTTTTTCAGGTTCGAAAATATTACCAACAGCACGGTCATCTTTCATAGCACGGCCATTGGGCAATACCACAATCATAGGCTCAAGTTTTTTATCAGCATAAAGGTTGTCGAGGATTACATGAGGCTGCCCTTGGGTGAACCATTCCTTTTCATCGCCACCTATTCCATGCAAAAGATACAACACAGGGTATTTTTTACTTTTCGAAAATCCCGGAGGGGTGTAAATCAAAGCTTTACGGGCTACCCCGACTGTTTTCGACTGATACGTAATAGTGTCAATTTTTCCGTGGGCTATATTAGTACGGACAACATCAAAGCCTTGTGGGGCATGTTTCTCAGCCACTTGGGCTATAGAAACAATACCTAATGCAAGTATTGCAGAAAGTGAGAGAATAAGTTTTTTCATGAATATTAGTATTTAGTGTATAGCAATTAGGAGATAGATGGTTAATGGTTAATGGTTAATGGTTAATGGTTAATGGTTAATGGTTAATGGTTAATGGTTAATTCGTAATTTTTAATTTTTAATTGATCCCCGAGTCTTTCATCCATCTGAACAATGGCTCCATCCAACCTTGGTGTTTGAAGATGAAACCGTGGTCACCTTTTTGATAAATGTGCATTTCTACAGGTACTTTGAGATGCCTTAGCTTTTCAAAATAGACAATACTGTTGTCCACATCTACCAGCTTATCATCACCTGCATGAGTGAGGTATGCAGGAGGGGTATTGGCAGTCACCTGCAACTCATTAGAGTATAAATCTATCATTTGCTTCGAAGGATTTTTACCCAGCAAACAATTCCTTGAATCGCGATGCGTCAGGCTGTCTTGCATGCTTATCACAGGGTAAACCAATATCTGGAAATCAGGGCGCAAATTGGTATTATTGGTATTTTCAATTACCGGTTTGTCAAAATGAGTTGCCACGGTAGATGCTAAATGTCCACCTGCCGAAAAACCCATAATACCTACCTTATGAACATCTACACCCCAATTTGCAGCATTTTCTCTAACTACTTTTATGGCTTGCTGGGCATCCTGCAAAGGAGCAATGGTTTTATCCATTTCTAACGAGTCATCCGGGAGCCTGTATTTGAGTACAAAGGCTGCAATGCCATTTTTGGCAAGTTCTTTGGCTGTCAATACCCCTTCGCCATCATAAACAACAACATAGTAGCCACCTCCGGGACAGATAACCACAGCAGCCCCTGTCCCTTTGCCTTTTTCGGGCAGAAATACCTGAAGAGTAGGGGTAATCACTCCTCGGTACATACCTGAATTATATGTTTCTTTTATTCCTGAAACCTTTGCATTAGGCACTTTATCTGAGTACAAGTTTACTATTTCCTGAGCCTGAGAAGAACCCAAGATTACAAAGACAAAGACGAATAATATTTTCAACGTTTTCATTTTTTAACAGCTTTATGTTTAGCAGATTCTGCTACAAAAAAGTCGGCCATCATTTTCATATACTTATCAACATGCACCTCCGGACCATGCTGTCCGCCAGGCACAAGAAAAAACTGGCTGGGCACATTAGCTTTTTGCAATGCTGCATAAAGCAACTGGCTTTGACAATAAGGCACTACGCGGTCTTTTTCGCCATGAAAGATAAGAAATGGAGGGTCGCTTGGGTCGATATACGTCATAGGACTGGCAAGCAAAGTCTTTTCCTTATTTTCCTGAATAGGGCCACCAATATAAAGCGATGCAGGCGACCTGGCATCGTTGTGGATAAAGTCAGTACCACCGCATGAATCCATTACCAGCATATTGGTTGGGCCAAACCAGTCAACAACTGCATCAACAGAGCTACTGGAAGCGGTATTATTGCCAACATTTCCTTCAATGTCTATAGATATGCCGCCCTGGGTATAATGTTTCACATTGCGGGTTGTCCCTGCCATAGCAGCAAGGTTTCCGCCGGATGAGCTACCAGTTATGCCTACAAACGCAGTATCTACCTGATATTTGGCAGCATTGGCACGGATAAAGCGGATAGCGGCTTTTATATCCTGCACCTGGGCAGGGAATTTAGCATCAAAGCTCGAACGATGGTTGGGCATTACTACTGCAAAACCAGCCTCGAGTAACACTTTGCCTAAAGTATTTAAGTCGGCTCCTTTAGATTTATTAGAAAGCCAGGCACTTCCATAAATCGTGATTACTACCGGATAAGATGGTTTCTGTACTTCAGGCAGATAAATATCGAGGTTATGATACCCCATTGTATCGCCGGCATAATTAACATCTTTCCAGCATTTGGAATATTTCTGCCCAAAACAGGAAACAGAAAACAATAGCGCAAGAATGATTGAAAATTTCTTCATTTTATTTTATATCAACGTTTTACAACAATATTTTGATTCATTTCAAAAGAAGCATTGCTTATTTTTACCTTGTAAAAGCCTTCAGGCAAGGCTTCAACATTTATGGTACCATTGGGGGCTTTGAGTTTTTCAGTGACCATTAGCTTTCCATCTATACCAAAGATAGCAACAGAAGCATCTGAATGCAGATTATTTATTTGTAGCACTGATTTGACAGGGTTTGGGAACACAGCAATTTTCATCATATTTACTTTGTCAACAGATACAGAAGCGATATCTACCCATTTAGCTACAAGTGTAATGTCTGTATTAGGCACTCTGTCTTTGCTAAAATCCCATTTTTTGGTAAATGCCCCGTTTGTGTACCAGCCATCAAACACATATCCAGATTTTACAGGAGCAATAGGAGCTGTAATTAAGGTATTATAGTTGGCAACAATAGTATCATTAATAGCACTGCCCCCGTTTGAGTTAAAACTAATTTTATAAGAATTGATACTCCATTTGGCATATAGTGTAATGTTTTTCTTGATGGTATCATGAGCAAAATCAAAACTATCAAGGCATGCAGCATCTTTGTACCATCCGGCAAAAGTATAGCCATATCTTACAGGTTTAACGGGCTCTGCTATAACCGAGTCGAGGTGGGTCATGATAGTAGAGTTAGTAATTATTCCACCCTGAAATGCAAGAGAAACATATTTAGTTGCTGTATCGCGGAAAAGAAAAGGCGCAAATGACCTGAAATCTTCTCGCCAGGCCGACCATTGGTGACCACCAGGATGTTCCCAATAATGGACTGTTAAACCAGAATCTCTAAGCACTTTGAGGGTTGCCATACCATTGTTGTATGCAATATCAGTAGATGTACCCTCACTGAAATACAAATAACGGATACTTTTTTCCATGTCTTTGCCATGTGCTGACAAAAAGGCCTTTGCCCTGTTATAGGTAGCTGTTTCGTTTGTAAACCACCCGGAGCTGAGGACAGACAAATAACCAAACATTTCATAATGATAAATACCAGCTTCCATAGCTTGCAATCCACCCCAGGAAAGCCCTCCTACCCCACGATGGTCTTTGTCAGCTTTTACCCTATAGTTTTTTTCTATGTATGGAATAATATCGTTAATAAGTTCCTTAGCAAAAACGTCAGCAGCAAGATTTTTCGCATCAGGCATCACCAGTATCATTGGCACGGCTTTTCCTGCAGCAATAAATTCATCGAGGGTACCTTTGGCATTCCCCGAATTGACCCAATGAGTATAATTTTCGCCCCCACCATGGATTAAGTAAAATACAGGATAAGAATTTACAGTATCAGCTTCCTGATCGTACCCATAAGGCACATAAACATTCATTTTACAGTCAACTTTTTGTGTAGTTGAATAGTAAGTTATTGTTGTTACAGTTCCTGTGTTTATCCCTTTTAAAAATGGGACAAACAGCAAAGCAACAATACCTGTTAGCACTGTTTTCAAAAAATAATTAGTTCTCATAGCTTATCAGTTATATAGTTAGGTTTCTTTAAAAAAATTATTTAAAACTTATCCAATCCACTTCAACGGGATTATCTCCGACTTGTGAAACAACAATATTGTGAACACCTTTGACAGATAGCGATACAGGCAACTTTATCTCAATCCAGTCTTTATTTGCCGGAATTTTGACTTTAGCAATTATCTTTTCGCCGGCATTACTGGTTTTTACCAGCAAGTCCCCTCCTTTTTCTGACAAAGCTTTAATCACTATTATCTTGGGTTTTTCTTTTCCAAAGTCAACACTATTGTATTGAATCCAGGAATCTTTATTTTCAAAAACAGTTTTCCAGCCTTTGAAAGTATTGGCAGTATCAAGTAAAGTAACAGATACTCCACTTTTGCTTATCGCACTATACCTGTCGATTTGAATTTCTGACGAAGCAGAAGTAAGGCCCACTCCACGAAATGTAGGGATTACCTTCCTGATAGTCCCGTCTTCATTAAAGAAAAGGCTATCTACCCTTATTGACCTGTTTTTGTCAAACTTAGGGGACAAATCGTTGTTGTGATAAAACAAATACCACTGGCCTTTAAAGTTGATAAAAGAATGATGGTTGGTCCAACATCCAGACTCAGACTCATCCATAACAACGCCTGTCATTGAAAAAGGCCCCATAGGGCTCTTGCCCATAGCATATTCCAGGCGTTCGGTTTTATTTTCGACATGCGGGAAGGTCATGTAATAAATCCCATTTCGTTCGAACAACCAGGGGCCTTCTTTCAGGCCATTTTCAGGGAGATTAGCTATAACCTGGGGTTCGCCCTCTATTTCAAGCATGTTATCCTTAAGTTTGGCCACATAAATATTGCGCATAGACCAATAAAGGTAGGCTTGCCCGTCTTTATCGATAAACACGTTAGGGTCAATTCCATGTACTTTTTTTATAGGTTTTTCTTCAGGGACGAATGGCCCATAAGGGCTATCAGACACAGCAACGCCAATACCAAAGCCCCTTCCGTCAAAGGTATCTTTTTTTATGGCAGGGAAATAGAAATAATACTTACCATTACGCTCTATACAATCAGGTGCCCACATGGCATAAGCAGCAGAATCAACCCATTTCACTTTGTTCTGGCTTACAATAACGCCATGATCTGTCCAATCAGTGAGATTTGAAGTCGAAAATACATGATAATCGGCCATACAGAACCATCCGGGACGGCCTTGTCCATCTTTAGCAAGTATATCATGCGAAGGATACACGTAAACCTTGTCGCCAAAAACCCTTGCCGAAGGATCGGCCGTGAATTGGTCTCTAACAATAGGGTTTTGGGCATTAATTGCTGTAAAAGACAGCACAAATAATAGATTTATACAAATCCTCTTCATCTCAATCCCTTTAAAATCATTATTTTAAACTATACTTATTCATTAACTATTTTCCAGACCAACACTGTACCATCCTTGCGGTTAGGAAGAGCCCCGGGACGATCGGCTGCATAAGGCTCGCCTGTTCCGGGTGTTAAGCCTACATAACGGTTGGTTTTTAGCGACAAAAGCATACATTGGTTGTGCAACATGTCCTGCCACTGGAAAAGACTGCCTTCAGATTCTTCTTTAAGCAACCTTACATCGCCAGAAATACCAATCCCGACAACAGTAAGAAAACCAGCACCACTCAATGCTTCAAGGGCAACACGTCCTTTACCCCTGTCGTGAACCCTGAATTGACAACCCTTACCTTCAAATTCTTTAGAATCTACGGGGACAGAATGTAACATTCCATGAGGGTTTGCCCACACAGCATCATGATTGGCCATATTGACCAACGTAATTACCTTGCCTGCAGGGATATTTTTTGAACGATCGGCCAAAGGCTCAACAAGCTTGAAATCTTCAAAATCGGCATAGCCACCTTCTTTGCCTGTAGTGTTATAAGCAAAAAGTGCATAACGCGAACCCTGAAAAGTCTTGAGTTGATAAGGCAAACGAACCGAATCGCCAATATTTGCAAAGGTATTCCCATCAATGCTGTAACTAAACCGGGCAATATCTTTTTCATAATTGCCCCAGGCTCGCAAGCTAATTTTGCCTGAAGTAAGTTTTTCTTCAATGGTTTTATTGGTATATTGGTCATAAAAACGCAACACAAAACCCTC
>Ga0116186_1000518_pt1 | contig 45669 bp, 38 predicted proteins | sample AD_JPNNA4_MetaG_FD_89806 | JGI IMG/M metagenome (GOLD analysis project Ga0116186, IMG submission 89806) | Active sludge microbial communities of municipal wastewater-treating anaerobic digesters from Japan - AD_JPNNA4_MetaG | ecosystem: Engineered > Bioreactor > Anaerobic > Digestate | place...
CGAAAGGCCCGGAGGGCCAACAGTATGGTAGATGAAAATTCTAATTCAAATTCAAAGTAATAAAAGTACCGTAGGTACGAAAGGGCTATTTTTTTCAAAAATCACTTTCCTCCCATCCGGGACTAAAATTACTATTTGGCTCTTATTACTACCATACTGGTATCCCTCCGCGATACTATTCGTTCATCATCCTTATGTCTTCTTCATTCAGCGATTTCTCATCGGTGTCGGTACAGTAAATATCCACGTTGAAATTATATGGTCTTTCAAAAGACTTGGAATTACAACGAAGAGACTTGTTTTTGAAAACTTTGTCCATATATATAGCCCAGACAGGAAGTGCCATGTTAGCCCCCTGCCCCATGTCAATATTGTCAAAATGTACAGCGCGATCTTCGCCTCCAACCCATACCCCTGTGACCAAGTCGGGGGTAAAGCCCATAAACCATCCGTCTGAGTGGTTTTGCGTAGTTCCTGTTTTTCCGCCAATAGGCCCGGTGAATTTATATCCATAACGCAAACGACAAGCTGTCCCGGCATTGACAACTCCCTCCATCAGGTTTACCATCAGGTACGCGGTTTGTTCACTAATGGCTTCGGTTTTTTCCTGCGTAAATGTGGCCAACACATTGCCTGTTTTATCTTCAATACGGGTTACAAACATTGGCTTAACATATATACCCTTATTGGCATAACATCCATAAGCTCCGGTCATTTCATATAAGGTAACATCTGAAGTTCCCAATACCAAAGATGGGTAAGGTGCAATATAGCTGGTAAAGCCCATTTTACGCATGATATCTATCACTGATGGTGGGTTAAACTGCTTCATCACCCAGGCCGAGATAAAGTTCACAGAATTGGCCAAGCCCCATTTTAATGTAACCATCTTTCCTTCGTAGTCGCTACGTCCTGAGTTTTTTGGGCTCCAGATGGTATCTCCGAGTATAAATGTTACAGGCACATTGGGGACTTTGTCGCATGGCGAATAGCCTTCCTGCATGGCCAGGGTATATATAAAAGGTTTAATGGTCGAACCAGCCTGACGCTTACTAATAGTAACATGGTCATATTTGAAATACTTGTAATCTATGCCTCCTACGTATGCTTTTACATAACCTGTATGCGGATCCATAGACATCAAGCCGGTTTGTAGAAAAAATTTATAATAACGTATCGAATCTAATGGGCTTAAAATAGTATCGCGTTCGCCATTCCATGTAAAAACACGCATTTTGTGTTTTTTCTTGAAATCTTTCATAATATCCTCAAAACTCCAACCTTCGTTACGAAGCACCCGGTAACGCTCAGTGCGTTTCACGGCCTGGTCCATTATCTGCTGGCGTTGATCAGCAGTCAGGTTGCTGGCAAATGGAGCATCATGGCGTCCTTTCTTTTCCTTAAAAAAAGCAGGCTGCAAATATTTCCCAACATGTTCGTAAACAGCATCTTCAGCATATTGTTGCATAACTGAATTTATGGTGGTATATATTTTTAGCCCGTCAGAATATATATTATACGTTGTACCATCCGGCTTAACATGTTTATTGCACCATCCGTAAAGCGGATTGTTACACCATTCTACCGAATCGCGCTTATAATCCTCTATATCATAGTAATTTTTTTTCTGAGGCTTATTGGCTGTGAGTGTTGTGCGCAAATATTCCCTAAAGTATGTAGCAAGCCCTTCTGTATGGTCTTGTGCTTTGTAATCGACTATTAATGGTAAGTTTTTTAACGAATCACATTGCCTTTTATTTATAAAATCATACTTTTCTAACTGAGATAACACTACATTTCTCCGACGCAAAGCTCTTTCAGGATTCTGAACCGGGCTATACCTTGTAGGAGCTTTAAGCATCCCCACCAACATTGCAGCTTCCTCAATATTTAAAGAGTCTGTAGATTTATTAAAATATGTCTTGGCTGCCATCTTAATACCATAAGCCTGGCCTCCAAAAGGTACTGTATTGAGATACATGGTGATTATCTCCTCCTTGGTATAGTTGCGCTCTAACTTAACTGCTGTTTGCCATTCTTTGAACTTGGCTATAGCAAGCGATGCCGATTTCGAAAGAAAGTTATTATATAAAGAGGTGTCCCTGGGAAACAGATTTTTGGCCAATTGTTGAGTAATAGTACTTCCCCCTCCGCTATTACTCTGCAAAATAATTGTTTTGAAAAAAACCCGTGCCAACCCCCTGATGTCAATCCCCGAATGCTTGTAAAAACGGACATCTTCTGTTGCTATCAATGCATTGATAACATTGGGCGATATTTTATCATAGTCCACAAACGAACGGTTTTGATAGTAATATGTACCCAACATGACACCATCTTCAGCAATAATCTCACTGGCTATGTTATTGTTAGGATTTTCCAAATCCTCAAATGTTGGCATAAACCCAAATGCCCCTATCGAAATTAAAATAAAAATTAATGCTACTAAAAAAAAAGGTGTTACAAATAATACCCAAAGAATTTTCTTGTACTTATTAGTTTTATCAACGGTTTCAGCCATATCTTGTCCTTTCTGTTTGTGACAAAAGTAGCAATTATTTGTTTTAAAATTTTGAACTTACCTTTCTATTTATTTTACTTTGTGCTTTCTTTTTCAAAAATTTACAGACAGTTAATTTTATATTTATTATGGTAGAAAATCTTGTCATCGTTGAGTCTCCGGCAAAAGCCAAGACTATCGAAAAATTCCTTGGAAAATCATTTACCGTGATGTCAAGCTTCGGCCATATCCGCGATTTAGCCAAAAAAAACCTGGGTATAGATATAAAAAACAACTTTAACCCCGACTACGTTGTTTCGGACGATAAGAAAAAAATAGTTGCCGAGCTGAAGAAAAATGTTAAAGAAGCCAAAATGGTTTGGCTGGCTTCCGATGAAGACCGCGAAGGAGAAGCAATAGCCTGGCACTTGGCTGAGGTGTTGCAGCTTGATGAAAAAAAAACCAAACGCATTGTTTTCAACGAAATTACCAAAGAAGCCATTCAGAATGCTATCAAAAACCCCAGAAATATTGATAAAAACCTTGTTGATGCACAACAGGCCCGCCGCATTCTCGACAGGTTGGTTGGTTTTGAACTATCGCCTGTACTATGGAAAAAAGTAAAGCCATCTCTTTCTGCCGGTCGCGTGCAATCTGTGGCTGTCAGGCTTTTAGTTGACCGCGAGCGCGAGATTATTGCTTTTAAGCCATCTTCATCATACAAAACTGTGGCGGTGTTTGAAGTTGTGGACAATAAAGGAAAAAAGGTTTTATTAGAAGCTGAGCTGGATGAAAAGTTTAATACTAAAGCTAAAGCCCTTGAATTTTTAAAGGCTTGTTCAAAAGCCCAGTTTTCCATTGAAGATGTTGTTACAAAACCTTCTAAGCGTTCTCCCTCTGCACCTTTTACAACCTCTACCCTGCAGCAGGAAGCCAGTCGAAAACTCGGTTTTTCAGTATCTCAAACCATGACTATAGCCCAAAAGCTTTATGAAGCTGGTAAAATAACTTATATGCGTACCGACTCGGTTAACTTGTCCGAAACCGCTTTAAAAGCCTGCAAAGAAGTGATTAACAAAGAGTTTGGGAATGAATATCACAACCTTCGTCAATACAAAACTAAGTCAAAAGGAGCACAAGAAGCTCACGAAGCCATTAGACCCGCTTATTTTGACCAGGAAACCGTACAAGGCTCTGCTGCTGAGAAAAAATTATACTCTCTAATTTACAAACGCACTTTGGCCAGCCAGATGAGCGATGCCCTTTTCGAACGTACTACTGTATCTATCAAAGTTGAAGGGTTGCCATATCATTTTGTTGCTACTGGCGAGGTGCTCAAATTTGATGGTTTCTTGAAAATGTACATCGAATCAAATGATGAAGAAAGCGAAAGCGATAACCTCAAAATTTTGCCTCCTTTAACCAAAAACCAACCCTTAAATGTCAAAAATATTACCTCTACAGAAAGGTTCACCCATCATCCACCCCGATATACCGAAGCAAGCCTTGTTCGAAAACTCGAAGAGCTCGGTATTGGCCGTCCATCTACCTATGCTCCTATTATTTCAACTATTCAGCAACGTGAATATGTTGTTAAAACTGACAGAGATGGATCTGAAAGAAATTTTGATGTTTTGAAGCTCGAAAATAAAAATGTTACCGAGCTGACAGAAAAAGAAACTTTTAACGCTGAAAAGGCAAAGCTTTTCCCTACTGATATAGGGATATTGGTTACCGATTACTTGGTTGACCATTTTAAAGACATCATGGACTATAATTTTACCGCCAACGTTGAAAAAGATTTTGACGAAATTGCCGAAGGTAAAATGCTTTGGACCAAAATGTTAGATGCTTTTTATGCCCCATTTCATAAAAAAGTGGAAATGGCCATTGCTACTCGCGAAAATACTAAAGGTGACCGTTTGATTGGTAATGACCTGGTTTCTGGCAAACCCATAATTGCCCGTATCGGGCGATTTGGCCCTATGGTGCAAATTGGTCAGTCTGACGATGAGGAAAAACCTCGTTATGCAAAGTTGCAACCAGGTCAATATATTGAAACTATTACCCTTGAACAGGCCTTGAACCTTTTTCAACTCCCCAAAAAACTTGGCTCTTATGAAAATTATGAAGTTAGCGTTGGCATTGGACGCTTTGGGCCTTATATATTGCACCATGCCAAGTATTATTCTTTGGTCAAAGGCGTTGACGACCCATATAACATTACTTTACAGCGTGCTATTGAATTGATTAACGATAAAAGAGAAAAAGATAAAAACAAGGTAATCAACTCCTTTGAGTACCAAAAGTCAGAAATTCAAGTACTCAACGGCCGTTTTGGCCCTTATATTTGTTATAACAAAGAAAACTATAAAATCCCCAAAAATACTGATGCTACAAAACTTACTGCAGAACAATGCATTGATATTATCCAAAAAGGAGCTTCAACCACCAAAACCAAAAAGAAAAGAAAATAATAATGTTGCTGTCAGATTACCTTCTCCCAGTATCTCTTGATAAGCCCAACGATGAGGTTTTGCAAAACAAAAACTCGTTTTGCAGGCATATTGATATTAATACAGCCAATAAGCCTGTTGATTTAGATAAAAAAAAATACAAGTTGGCAATTATTGGCGTACCCGAATACCGAGGGTGTGGTAATGAAGGAGTAGTTAATACCCCTAATGCTATCCGTTCTGAGCTATATCAGCTTCATTATTTCGAAAAAAAAATCCAGTTGGCTGATTTGGGCGACCTTAAAATTGGAAAAGAACTCACCGATACTTTTTATGCCCTTCGTGAAATTGTTCTCGAATTGCATGCCAGAAATATTGTACCGATTGTTATTGGTGGCTCTCAGGATCTGACTTATGGGATGTTCCTGGCTTTTGAATACCTGAAAGTCCCTTACAACGTTGCTACTGTCGATTTCAAGCTCGATTTGGCCTTTGACAGTTATACCCCTATTAACTATCAAAATTATCTGAATACCATTATCTTAGAAAATAAATACCTGTTTGAATTTTTTAATCTTGGGCACCAAGCCTGCTTTAGCAACTACGATGGCAACTTTTTGTTAGATACTTTGTCGCACGAAAAAGTCAGGTTGGGTAATATGCGAAACCAGACCGAAAAGCTGGAACCTTACCTCAGAGACACCCATTTGCTGAGCATTGATTTTTCAGCCATTAAACATGCCGATGCCCCTGCACAATTAGTTTCATCTCCTAATGGACTTTATGCAGAAGATTTTTGCCAGTGTATGCACTATGCTGCCCTGAGCGAGAACATTAAAGCTGTTGGGTTGTTCAATATAGATGCCTCAAAAGATTACCAAGGGCTTACTTCAAAGCTTGCAGCCCAAGGAATTTGGTATTTTATTGAAGCTTTTTCGCGCCGAAACATTGAAAACCCTTCCAAAAGCTCTTCAAAGTTTAAAAAATTTTCAGTTACTTTAAACGAAGACACCTCTATTGTATTCCTTAAAAGTAACCGGACAGGACGTTGGTGGTTTGAAATTTCTGACAAAAAAAATCAAAAAATTTATTTTGCCTGTGCTGAGAATGACTACCTGACAGCCATTAACAATGATATTCCTGAAAGATGGCTAAAACTTTTTAAAAAGCTAAACTAGCTTCTTTTTTCTGCTTTGTAGCAATACACAATATTTGAAAAATTATTGCGTTTGCATATTCAGGTTTATTGAAGAAATATTTACAATATTGACAATATGACTGAGTTGTTTCAATATTTATTTTTTTATATTTGTTGCAAAATACTATTTTTGTTAATTGATATAAATTAAAACTCATATATCTGTTGGATAATAATATTTTTAAAAGTAATTTATGTTTTCTGGTTCGAATTTTTTATGCTTCTAAAGGCATAGCAGTTCGAAAGGGGCTATTTTATACTGTTTTATTTTTACTTTTGGGGCCTTCTTTTTTTACTCGTGCCCAAGAAAGCCAGTTTACTCATTTCATGTATAACAACATGGGGATAAACCCTGGGTATGCAGGAAGTACAGAAATGGTTGGAATTAACATTATCCATCAGAATAAGCTTATGGGTTTTGAAAAAGCTCCCCGACACGATATTGCAAGCATTGATATACCTTTTACTCTTTTCGAAAAGAGCCATGGTGTTGGCCTTAACCTCATAAATAGTTCAATGGGGGTAAATAATGACATCGGAATGCAACTTGCTTATGCATTTCAACGTAAAATGGCCATTGGTGACGGAAAGCTCGGTATTGGTATCTGCGGCGGATTTAACAGATCTACATTCAAAGCCGGAGATTTAGCCAGTGGTACAGATCCTTTAGTCCCTACCACAGAAGCTACTCCAATGGTTTTTGATTTTGGGACGGGCGTTTTTTACAATAGTGAAAAAATACACATGGGTATATCAGTAGCACACTTAATAACCGGAGAACGTGATTATAAAATAGCAGCAGGGGATGTTATGCCGCTTCAACGGACGTTTTATGTAACAGCAGGATACAACTATCAGTTGCCTAATCCTATGCTTATGTTATGTCCTTCATTTTTGGTGCAAACTAGTGGGAACCTTACTGCAGTGAGCTTTAACACAAATATTGTATATAATAATAGAATATGGGGAGGCTTTTCCTATTCCGCCCAAAATTCAGTTTCAGCCATGTTTGGACTTGAATTATTACCCGGGGTAAAGTTTGGGGCATCTTACGATTATAGCGTCAATTACTTACGAAATGGAACTGGTGGCAGCTTTGAAATATTCGCAAATTATAGTTTTAAACTAAAAAAAGAAAAAATACCACAACGATATAAAAGTATAAGATATTTATAAGAATATTTTATTTTTGAAAAATTATCATTATTTTTAGAAAAGTATTGGGCAAAAAAATAATAACAAATTGTTATGAGAAAATTTGTGTATCTCAGTGTTGTAATCCTTGTCTTAGCAGGATGCGGAAAGCCATCAGACACGGGCGAACTTACAGGAGTGAGTGATGGTAGAAAGTATTTTGAACCGGATCCATACGGAATGGTTTTTATCCCTCAAGGGAGTTTTAATATGGGCCCTAGCGATCAGGATGTAGCCTGGGCTCAAAATAGCTTATCCAAAACAGTTTCTATTGCTGCATTTTGGATGGACGATAGTGAAATTACCAACGATGAATATCGTCAGTTTGTCAAATGGGTTCAAGACTCAATTATGCGCCGTATGCTTGCCGCTCAAATTGAAGATTTTGCTATTGCTGAAGATGAACTTGGCAATCCTATTGATCCTCCATTTCTAAACTGGGAAATGGAAATTGACCCTCAGGACGAGGAACAAAGTGGCATTATTAATGAACTTTACCTGACAGAACAAGAACGTTTTTACAGAAGAAAAGAAATAGATACCCGCAAACTCAATTATGAATACTATTGGGTGGACTTAAAACAGGCTGCGCAAAAAGGGAACAGGTATAATTTTGCTACACAGGCTTATGAAGGTACTGTAATTAACAGCAAAGGTGAAAGTGCTCAAATTATCAACCGTTCATCTTTTGTATTACAAGATTTTATCAATGTTTATCCTGATACTTTGTGTTGGGTGGCAGATTTTACCTATTCATATAATGAACCTATGGCCAATATGTACTTCTGGCATCCTGCTTACGATAATTATCCTGTTGTTGGTGTTTCGTGGAAACAAGCTACTGCATTTTGTATTTGGCGAACACAATTATTGAATACAACACTCCAAAAGAATGGAGAATTATTCGTTCACGATTACCGTTTGCCTAGTGAAGCGGAATGGGAATATGCTGCAAGAGGAGGTTTAGATTTGTCTATGTATCCTTGGGGTGGTATGTACACCCGTAACAATGAAGGATGCTTCCTTGCTAATTTCAAACCATTGCGTGGTAATTATACAGATGATGGAGGTATTACAACTACCAGGGTAGGAACTTACGATCCAAATGAATATGGACTTTATGATATGGCAGGTAATGTTGCTGAATGGACTTCCAGCGCCTTTGACGAATCAGCATATATCTATACCCACGACCTGAACCCGGATTACAAATACAATGCATTGCCAGATGATGCTCCGGTATTAAAACGTAAAGTAATTCGTGGTGGTTCCTGGAAAGATATAGGATATTTCCTTCAGGTTGGAACCAGAAGTTACGAATATCAAGACACTGCAAAAAGCTATATTGGATTTAGATGTGTAAGAACATACTTAGGAAATAGTAACCAATAATCCCCTTTTAATTATGACCTTATCTGAAATAGTACAATCATCCGGGTGGAAAAATTTTATGTCCAAACTTTACGGGTATGGTGCATCTGTAGTAATTATTGGTGCAATGTTCAAAATTATGCACTGGCCTGGAGCAGGTTTTATGATTGTGGCTGGTCTTAGTACCGAAGCCATTATCTTTTTCTTTTCGGCTTTTGAACCTTTGCACGAAGAAGTGGACTGGACACTTGTATATCCTGAATTAGCAGGTATTACAGATGATGACGAAATGGAAAATTACAAAGAAAGCGTTACAAATAGTAGAGGAAATGTAGTACTTGAAAAATTTGAAAACCTTTTTGAACAATCTTCTTTGAGCCCTGAAACCCTCGAAAAACTTGGTGAAGGATTCGCTAAATTAAGTGATACCACCAGCAGGCTTTCTGATATTTCAGAAGCTACAGCTGCTACTCAGGCATTTGCTTCAAATTTTCGTAATGCTGCACAATCATTGGATTCAATGACATCTCTTTATTCTGAAAATTCTGAGGCACTGAGCAGTTCTATAAGTTCACTTTCAAAAACCTATCAAAAAACTGCCGAGATTATTGAAAAGACCGGGGTACAGGTTTCAGCTCAAGTTGAAAAAAGTGGATTAGATATGGCAAATTCATATCAAAAACTTTCGGAGTCTATTGCTTCTTATTCTGCTTCTGTAAATAATTCAGGACAGAATTATCAAAATCAACTTGAAAAAATAAATAAGAACCTTGGAGAGCTCAATACTCTTTACGAATTACAGTTGAAAGAAACTAATGATTATGTAAAACACAATGAGCAATTATATGCCGGATTGAGCAATATTATAGGTAACCTGAGTGAATCTGTTGCAGAGACACAACGTTACCGTCAAGAGATGGCCAAGCTTTCTGAAAACTTATCATCACTGAATAACATATATGGAAATATGTTGTCAGCCATGAATTATTCAAAAAAGTAATTTAGAAGTTTATGGGCCACGGAAAAGAAACCCCCCGGCAAAAGATGATTGGAATGATGTACCTGGTACTAACAGCCTTGTTAGCACTTAATGTACAGAAAGAAGTTTTGAATGCCTTTGTTATTGTTGATGAAGGTATGACCAAAATGAATGAAAATTATTCCAAGAAAAATGAGGAAATGTATTTTGCTTTTGATCAGGCTAATGCCCAAAATCCTGCTAAATCTAAAAAGTGGCGGGATATTGCATATACAGTTAAACAAAAATCAGAAGAGTTATACGAAAATATTCAGGATTTAAAGTTAAAAATATTATCTACTGCGGGAGAAGTTGAAGCTGTTAAAGGCAGGGAAATTAATACCATGCTTATAAATGGCAAAGAAAATACTGATGTGCCTGCACAGGTAATGATTGTTGAAGGCAACGGGAAGAAACTTAAAGCGATGATTGAGGACTATAGGAGATATTTGATTGAACAAATAGATCCTAAGGCTGAAGCTTTAATTAATTCTCTTGAAACAGGGCTTTCAACAAAAGATCCTGAACCTGTTGGAGGAAAAACTGAGTCATGGGAAAGTGAACATTTTGAGCATTTGCCTTTAGCAGGGGTTTTAACTATTATGACAGGTCTTCAAAGTAATGTAAAAAATGCTGAAGCCGATGTGTTGAGGTACTTATATACTATGATTGATAAAGGGTCATTTAAATTTACAAGTCTCGAGGCTACTGTTATAGCAAACTCTAATTATGTCATCCAGGGGAATGAGTATCAGGCTAAAGTCTTTATGGCAGCTTTTGATACAACCCAGGATCCTGAGATATATTTAGGCCCTTGTGATTCTGTCCGGACTGAAGAAGGATATGTATATACAGAGAAGAAAGGCTTCAATTATGGAGCTCCTCTTCCTGTCAAAAAAGGGAAAGGCATTTATTCAGTCAGGGCAACAGCGCCCGGAGAAAAGAACTTAGTTGGGATTATTAAATTGAAAGCTCCTTCAGGGGGACAAGATATTATCCGTCCGTTTAAGACATCGTATCGTGTTGCTGAACCTATGTTAGTGGTTTCGCCAACTAAGATGAATGTATTTTATCTTGGAGTTGATAACCCTGTTGAAATTTCTGTTCCTGGGGTTGAAGCTGAAAAGATTTTTCCAAGTATTAGTAATGGGACTATTACCAAAAGTGGAAAATCTTTTATTGTAAGACCATCTAAATCTGGAATTGCTCAAATTAATATTTTGGCAGAAATAGATAAGCAAAAGAAACAAATGGGGGCAAAAGAGTTTCGGGTAAAAATTGTACCTGACCCCGTTGCAAAAGTTGCTGGGATTAAAGGGTCTGGAGTTATAGACAAAAATGTTCTCCTTGCACAAAGTGGTATTGTAGCAGAAATGGAAAACTTTGATTTTGACCTTCAGTTTAAAGTCACTGAATTTAAAGTTTCTGTTAACGTTGGAGGTTTTTCTAATGATAAAACCTCAAAATCAAATAAATTTACCCCAGAGCAGTTTAATTTGATAAAAGGAGCAAATAGAGGGCAAAAAGTATATATAGAAGACGTAAAAGCTGTTGGCCCTGATGGTTCGATCAGGTTATTAGGCTCTATTGCATTAACATTGAAGTAAAATAGAAACAATTAAATAAATATAATAATGAAACGAGCATTATTATTCATAGCAGGGTTGAGTATTTTGTGTTCGGCACAAGTTGTTCAGGCACAAGATAACAAAACAGAAGTATATGTCAAAGAACATATACCTAACAAGAAGCCGGTACCTTATCCATACATGAGAGAGGCAGATGTGATGTGGGCAAAAATAATTTGGAGGGTAATTGATTTGCGTGAGAAAATGAATATGCCGCTTTATTATCCTACCAAACCCATTGATAAAAGGATGAACCTTATTACGTTAATTTTGAAAGGGCTTGATGATGATAGTCTGGGAATTCATGCTTATAGTACAGATGATCCTCTCAACGAGTTTAAAGATCCTCCATTAACAAAAGAGGCTATTAATGAGCAGATGGGTGCAAAAGTGGACACTTTAAAGGTTACAGATGTTAATACCGGAGATCTTGAAACAAAAATTATTACGCGTGAACGGCAAATAGATGCTGTTAAGCAAATTATGATTAAAGAAAAGTGGTTTTTTGACAAGCAACATTCTACCATGCAGGTGCGAATACTTGGTATTTGCCCTATTATTGTCAGAAACAAAGAGGTTAATGGTCAGATTACTGATGAAATAGAGAAAAAGTTGACTTTTTGGATATATTATCCAGAAATAAGGAACCTTTTTGCCAGTTATGAGATTTACAATCGTTTTAATGACGCACAGCATATTTCATTTGACGATTTGTTTTTACAACGGAGATTTTCAAGTTATATATTTAGAGAATCGAACGTATATAACAACCGAAGTATTGGTGAGTATACCAGTGGTATAGAAACGTTGTACGAGTCAGAACGCATTAAAGAATCATTGTTTAATTACGAACACGATCTTTGGGAATATTAAAAAGTTAAATTTATTCATTATGGCTTTGGTATTAAATATCAAAGCCATTTTTTATTTAACATATGCTTAGTATAGAAAAGAAAATATTAACGGTTGGTGCATTATTGCCAGAATTGGCACGATTACGTTTTCAAGATAAGAAGATTGTTTTTACTAATGGATGTTTTGATATCCTTCACCGAGGGCATGTAGATTATTTATCAAGGGCGGCAGAATTGGGAGATGTGTTTATTGTTGGGTTGAATAGTGATGCCTCTGTATCAAGGTTAAAGGGTTCAACACGTCCTATACAAGATCAATATTCACGTTCAATAATATTAGCCGCTTTACAATGCGTTAGTTATGTGATATTGTTTGATGAAGATACGCCTTACAATCTGATTAAGGCTGTACAGCCTGATATACTTGTCAAAGGAGGGGATTATACTGAAATTAGTAAAATTGTTGGGTTTGATATTGTTACTCAACGAGGTGGGAAAGTAATGACCATTCCTTTTGTCGAAGGGTTTTCGACTACAGGTATCTTAGAAAAGATAAGCAAATTGTAATTGTGACCAATAGGTTATAAATCCACACGAAAAGCCGCGAAAAATTGAAAATATTTTAGCATCTTTGTGCCAAAATACATTTATTTGTAAATATCTGTTAATCAATAATTTAAAAAAATGGAAAAATCAGTTGCAATTTTATGTGCGGGAGGGCCAGCTCCAGGTATTAATACCGTAATTGGTTCTGTAACTAAAGTATTCTTAAAAAATGGTTACAAAGTTATTGGTATCCACGAAGGGTACAAAACTTTGTTTAAAGGCGAACCTAATGTTGAGTTTTTAGATTTTCAATTTGCAGACAACGTATATAGCCGTGGAGGTTCAGCATTGCGCATGAGCCGCTACAAACCAAAAGACGAAGAATTTAAGCCTGATTTTTTTGAAAGATTCAATGTAAAACTTTTGGTAACTATTGGTGGTGATGATACTGCTTCTACTGCTGCCAGGTTGACAAAATATCTTCAATCAAAGAACCTTGATGTAAAAAACATCCACGTTCCAAAAACCATTGACAATGACCTTCCATTGCCAGAAGGAATCCCTACTTTCGGATATCATTCAGCAAAAGAAGAAGGCGTTCGTTTAGCTACAACTATTTATGAAGATGGCCGCACCAGTGGTACATGGTTTGTTGTTGCAGCTATGGGCCGTGAAGCAGGCCACCTTGCTTTTGGTATTGGGACAGCTGTGCATTATCCAATGATTATTATCCCGGAAATGTTCAACAAAACCCATGTAACTTTTGAAAAGATTACTAATTTGATTATTTCTTCAATTTTGAAAAGAAATATCATGGGTATTGATTATGGTTGTGCTATTGTAAGCGAAGGTGTTTTTCACTTTATGAGTGATGAAGAAATTATTGCCTCTGGCATCCAGTTTACTTATGATGACCATGGTCACCCTGAACTTGGAAACGTAAGTAAATCACACATTTTCAATTATTTGCTTCAAAACAAATTGAAAGCATTGGGCCTTAAGGTAAAGAGCCGTCCTAACGAAATGGGATACGAACTTCGCTGCTGCCGTCCGATAGCATTTGACCTTGCTTATGCTACACAACTTGGGTTAGGCGTTTACAAACTGTTCAGCGAAGGAAAGAGTGGTTGCATGGTTACTGTTGACCATGTGAACAACATCACACCTCTTTATTTGAAAGATGTTTCAGATGAAAAAGGAAAAGTTATCCCTCGTTTGGTAAATATTGATTCATCAAGGGTACAAATGGTTTTTGAAAGCAACCTGCATTATATTGCCCCTGAAGATTACGAAGCTGCTAAAAAGTTTGTTAAGAACCCAGAAGAATTTGACTTCAAGAAAATTCTTAACTGGTAATAACACTTTTATAGAATACAAATTCAAAGGCCTTCATCAATGGAGGCCTTTTTATTTTCTGGACAAACTATTCACTTATAGATTCCTTATTTATCTTGTTGGAGGATTGAGATAAGAAAGTTATATTTGTTGAACAAAATTTGATAAAAATGATACTACTTGATGCTACCACAGTTGCTGTGACAAAATCAGAATCTATGATTGATATCATGCTGAAAGGAGGATGGATTCTTGTCCCTATCTTTCTAATGTCCATTTTTGCTGTTTATTATATGGTAGAAAGATACACTGTGTTTCAACACGCCCTTAAAGTTGATAAAAATATTGTAGATGATATATGTGGGCATATAAAACATGGTAATTTAGCTAAGGCACATGAATTAGCTAGTGGGTATAACCATCCAATTGGGCGGGTAATCGTTGCTGGTTTAAGCAATCCGGCAAGGAAAATTGAAGATATAGAACAAATTATGGCTGAAGAGACAAAAAATGAAATATTTATTTTAGAAAAAAATTTAGGTTATTTAGGTTCAATAGCTACCATAGCCCCAATGTTTGGTTTTTTGGGGACGATTTTCGGCGTGATAAAAATTTTTTACAACATATCATTGGCTGATAATATTAGTATAGGGCTTATAGCAGGAGGGTTGTACCAAAAAATGGTAAGCTCTGCTGCAGGTTTGACAGTTGGGATATTTACTTATGCCGGTTATTATTACTTGAACAACAGGGTAGATGTATTTGTAAACCGTATGGAAAGAAACCTGTCACCAGTTGTCAATGCCATCAGGGATAGCAGGTTAAGTTAAAAAATCAAGGCGATGAAGATAGAAAGAAGAAAAAGCAGGACATCCGAAGTATATACCGCTTCGTTGAACGACATCATGTTCTTCCTGTTGTTGTTCTTTTTGATTATTTCGACCATGGTAAACCCTTCGGTCATCAAGTTATTGTTGCCCAAAGCTTCTAATTCAGAGCAGACTGTTTCAAAACAAACCATCAACCTGGCTGTAACCAAGGATTTGAAGTATTACCTTAACGATGAAGAAGTCCCTTTTGATAAATTAGAAATAAAACTTAAAATATTGATGAACAGGGCAAAAGAGACTACTGTTGTTTTGAGGGCTGATAATACCATTACCCTTCAACCCGTTGTTGATATTATCGATTTAGGAAACAAACTAAAGATAAAAGTCATTTTGGCTACCCGAAAAGACTGATGCCAGAAAGCAATAAACAGCAAGGAAAAAAGAAAATATTTTTTCAAGAAGTCCGTTATTTCTAATATTTAGCAAAACAAAACATGAAGGCCATCAAATTATTAATAATTGCCGGGCTATTGCTATCGGTTAACCTTTATTCTCAGAAAATAAAGAGTTTTAAAGTTGAAGCATTCAATCAACTTGAAGTATATGGTAAATTTGACATTGAACTAAAAAAATCGTCAGAGTTTTCAGTCAAACTGTATAGTGACAACATTGATTTATCAAAAGTTGATGTGGTTGTGGAAAACAAAAAGATGAAAATCAGTGCCCTTTCCGGGTTGTTCAAGAAAAACAGTAAAGTTTCCGTGACCATTGAATACGATTCGCTTAACTCTTTATTGGTTACTAATGGGGCTGAAATATATAGTTCAAAGCCCGTGCAAGTAAATAACTTAAAACTTGTTGCAGGCAATGGCTCAACCGTGAACCTGAAATTTGAAACAGAATCTTTTACCGCTTATGCAGATAAAGGGGCTACTATTAATGCGGAAGGCAAAAGCAAATTTTTGGATATAGAAGTGGCGTCGGGCGGCATTATGAATGGTTTTGAGTTTATTTGTGATAGTGCCGATGTCAGGTGTAATGCTGGAGGAATGGTAAAAATAAACGCAAAACGATATTTGAAAGCTGCAGCCTCGACTGGCGGAGAGATTATATACCGTGGCAAGCCGGTACTAAACCAGAGGACAACCTTGGGAGGCAAAATAGAACAGATGAAGGAATAGTATTTCTTCTTTCTTCCCTTTTTTTCTTGATAAAAAAGGGAACTAAAAAATCAAGATGATTGAACGCTATACGGTTTTTCATTGATTGGCCTTCTCGTTGCAGGAACGCTCTCGCCTCTGGCGAGAGCACGTTCTAAAGAAGGCTTGATAAATAATATATTCAGGAACACCAGGCATGTCAATAATTGCAATAAATATTTCTTTTAAGAGTACAAAGTGCTTAAAGAAAGTAGTGTCCCAGCGCTTCAGCAATAGATAAATCTGTTTGGCTGGTAATTTTTATATTTTCTTTATTTCCTTCTACCAAAAATATTTCTTTCCCTAATTTTTCAACTACGGAAGCATCATCAGTAAATTCAGGGACATACTCTGTATTGTAGGCATTTTTAAGCAGAAGGACATCGAAAACTTGAGGGGTTTGCACCTGCATAAAATTTTCCCTGTTAACAGGGACACTCCCATTTTCAGTCATTTGCCTGATAGAATCAACAACAGGGATAACCGGAACAGCATTTCCCTTAATTTTTGCGGTTTGAAAACATCGCTCAATCACAGCAGTACTTACCAGGGGCCTTACAGCATCATGAACTGCAACCAGCCCGGCTTCTTTGATTTGATTTAGGCCATTTTTGACAGAATGAAAACGGGTTTGTCCTCCTTCGACAAAGATATGGGGCACTGTAAAGTTGTATTGTTTGCAAAGTGACTGCCACAACTGAATATAGTCGGGGGGCAAGGTAATAATGATTTGCATGGAAGGGTCGTAAGCTAAAAAAGCCTCAATGGTGCGCATTAAGATAGGTTTTCCGTGCAAAAGAAGGAACTGCTTAGGTATTGCAGAGCCAAATCTTTGGCCTGTTCCTCCGGCAACAATGATAACAAAAAGCTTCATCCGTAAATAATTTTTAAATAAGGTTAGATAGTTTGTTCCGCAAAAGCGTGAGAAATCGTTTTGACAAATTGGGCTTTATCCTTGTTTGTGTTTAACGAATCATGCTCGTTTCATTTGTTTTTTTAGCAATGATATTTAAAATCTCTAAAAATAATTACTTTTACAAAGGGTAAATAAAGATTTATACAAATTATGGCGTTAATTAGCCACAAAAATAATTTGTTGTAAGTTGTATTCATTATTTTTCTTAATTCATCCTGTCAGTAAAGGTTAATTTTGTTGGGATAAAATAAGTTTTATCTTTGCAAATTTTAATTTACTGATATTCAATTGTTTAAATTTTGACAATTGTCATTTAACGGATGGAAACCCATGTTGGCTATTTTATTACTATCGTGTATGCGTTTGCAAGAACATGGGTGTTTCGTGTTATAAATTTTGCAAAATCCAACTCTCTCCAAAAAATATTTTAGCATGTTTGTTATGCGGAAATATTTTTTAACTTTGCAGCCAGAAGAAGTGTGTAAAAAAATTGGACAAGCAAATTAAAAATAAATTGACAATCAGCAAGTTAAATAATATATTAGGAAATACCCCTCATAGCAGGGGTATTTTTTTGCAATTTTGAATAAAACTAACAGGCATGGATAAAACAATAAAAAAAGTAGTTCTTCTTGGTTCAGGAGCGTTAAAAATTGGTGAAGCTGGCGAATTTGACTATTCTGGCTCACAGGCGTTGAAAGCCCTTAAAGAAGAAGGAGTTTATACAGTATTAATAAACCCTAATATTGCAACCGTTCAAACTTCAGAAGGCATAGCTGATAAGATTTACTTCTTGCCTGTAACCCCTTATTTTGTTGAGAAAGTTATTGCCAAAGAGAAACCAGATGGCATACTGCTTTCATTTGGGGGCCAGACAGCGCTAAATTGTGGTACAGAGCTATATAAAACGGGGGTTCTGGAAAAATACAATGTGCGAGTACTTGGTACACCTGTTACAGCCATCATGAACACTGAGGATCGCGAGCTTTTTGTGAATATTCTGAATGAAATAGATGTAAAGACTTGTCGTAGCGAAGCAGTTACTACTGTGGACGATGCTATAAAAGCAGCCGAAAGGCTTGGTTTTCCGGTTATCATACGAGCAGCATATACTTTAGGAGGCCAGGGGTCCGGTTTTGCTTCAAATGTTGAAGAGCTTCGCAGGATGGCCGAGAAAGCTTTTTCGTATGCGCCTCAAATACTTGTAGAAGAGTCACTTAAAGGTTGGAAGGAAGTTGAATACGAGGTTGTACGAGATAAGTATGACAATTGTATTACTGTTTGTAACATGGAAAACTTTGATCCGCTGGGTATCCATACTGGTGAGAGTATTGTAGTGGCTCCATCACAGACGCTTAGTAATAGTGAATATCACAAACTCCGTGAAATAGGTATCCGTACTATTCGCCACATTGGTATTGTTGGCGAATGTAACATACAGTATGCATTAGATCCATATTCGGAAGATTATCGCGTAATAGAGGTAAATGCGCGTCTTTCACGTTCATCAGCCTTGGCATCAAAAGCTACCGGTTACCCGTTGGCATTTGTGGCAGCTAAGCTTGCTTTGGGTTATGGGCTTCATGAGTTGAAAAACTCTGTAACAAAGACCACTTCTGCATTTTTTGAACCAGCGTTAGATTATATAGTTTGTAAAATTCCTCGTTGGGACTTGAACAAGTTCATTGGCGTATCTAAGCAAATTGGTTCTTCAATGAAATCGGTAGGAGAAGTAATGGCTATCGGTCGCTCTTTTGAAGAAGTTATCCAAAAGGGTTTGCGTATGATAGGCCAGGGGATGCACGGTTTTGTTGGCAACCGTGAGATTGAGATTGCCGATATTGACAAAGAACTTACCGAGCCAACAGACATGCGTATTTTTGTTATCGAAAAAGCCTTTGAAAATGGCTATTCTGTTGACAAAATCCATGACCTGACCAAAATTGACAAGTGGTTTCTTTATAAGTTGAAAAATATTTTTGACCATAAAGAGGCACTCGAGAAGTTTGATAGTATTGAGAAAGTTCCGGATATTATGGTTCTTGAAGCCAAGAAGCTTGGGTTCTCTGATTTTCAGATTGCCCGAAGCGTTTCGAAGGACGAAAATGCTAAGATGGAGCAGGCTATGCTGGATGTTCGCAAGAACCGTATCAAACGTAACATATTGCCTTATGTAAAGCAGATAGACACTCTTGCTGCAGAATATCCGGCACAAACTAACTATCTGTACCTCACTTACCATGCTAATGAGCATGACATCCCATTTTTCTCTGATAAAAAATCTGTTGTAGTTCTTGGTTCGGGCGCTTATCGTATTGGGAGCTCAGTAGAATTTGACTGGTGCTCGGTAAACGCTGTGCTTACTGCACATAAGTTGAACTACCGCTCAGTAATGATTAATTACAATCCTGAAACAGTAAGTACAGACTACGATATGTGCGACAGGTTGTTTTTTGACGAGCTTTCGTTTGAGCGTGTGATGGACATCATTGAATTGGAAAACCCTAAAGGTGTCATTCTCTCGATGGGAGGCCAGATACCTAATAACCTGGCTATGCGCTTGTACCATCAGAACGTTCCGGTGCTTGGTACATCTCCAATAAGTATTGACAGGGCCGAAAACCGTCACAAATTTTCGTCGATGCTTGATAAGCTTGGTATTGACCAACCTCGTTGGAAAGAGCTGACCAGCATGGATGAAATTGACGATTTTATTGATAAAGTTGGCTTCCCTGTATTGATTCGACCCTCATACGTACTTTCGGGCGCTGCTATGAATGTTTGTTCGAACCGTGAAGAGTTGGAACACTTTTTGAAGCTTGCTGCAAAAGTTTCAAAACAATACCCTGTTGTAGTGTCTGAATTTATTGAGAATGCTAAAGAAATAGAGATTGATGCCGTGGCCAAGGATGGCGAAATTATGGCTTACGCTATTTCTGAGCATATAGAATTTGCCGGGGTTCACTCAGGCGATGCCACACTGGTATTCCCTGCTCAAAAGATATACTTCGAAACATCAAGAAGAATCAAGAAAATCAGCCGTGAGATTGCAAAAGAGCTTAATATTTCAGGCCCTTTCAACATGCAATTCCTCGCTAAAGACAATGATATCAAGGTTATTGAATGTAACCTGCGTGCTTCACGAAGCTTCCCATTCGTTTCAAAGGTGTTGAAAGCTAACTTTATCGAATTAGCTACCAAAATCATGTTGGGTGCTGAGGTAAGCAAGCTTGATAAGTCATACTTTGAGCTGGATTATATAGGTATCAAAGCCAGCCAGTTTTCCTTCTCACGTTTGGCCAAAGCTGACCCTGTGCTTGGGGTTGACATGGCCTCGACTGGTGAAGTTGGCTGTATTGGTGAAGATTATTACGAGGCTCTTCTGAAAGCGATGTTATCTGTTGGATACAGAATGCCTAAGAAAAATATTATGCTTTCTACCGGCGAAATGCGTTCGAAGGTTGAATTGCTCTCTGGTGTAAAAATGCTGGCCGAAAGAGGGTACAATATTTTTGCAACCAAAGGTACTGCTGCTTTCTTGGAACAAAACGGCATTAAAGTTACTACTGTTGCCTGGCCGGATGAAGATGCTAAGGACAACGTGATGGAATATATCCGGGGTAAGAAATTTGACATGGTCATCAACATTCCTAAAAACCTGTCAAAAACTGAGCTAAACAACGACTACGAAATCCGTCGTGGTGCTATAGACTTCAATATTCCATTGATTACCAATGCCCGTTTGGCAAGCGCTTTCATTCATGCCATTTGCAAAAAGAGTATCGACGATATTAAGATTACCAGTTGGGACGAGTATAAAAGCTAACATTTAGCTTTTAAGATATAATTAACGAACTCTTGAAATCCTTTGTCTGTTTGCTTTTGATAAGCATAAGACGAAGGATTTTTTGCTTTTAAAAATAAAACAGCACAGGATTTGTAATAACTGCATGTCTAATGATTGTAGTTTTGCAGACCGAAAACAATAATTGATACATATAATGAGAAAAACTTTTGCATTAATTGCCATTCTGACTTTGGCTGGACAGACTTTTGCTGTGGAAAATAAAGCCGCGATGGGGACAATCTCGGGCAAAATAGTTGATGGGAACGATAATACCCCGCTTGAATTTACCAATGTTGCTATTTATAGGCAAAGTGACTCAAGCTTTGTTCAGGCAGCCAGTTCATCAGCTGATGGAATTTTCAAAGCAGAAAATATCCCTGGTGGAGTTTATAAAGCCAAAGTAATATTTGTTGGTTATAAAACTTCTGTAATTGATTCTATCCGGGTCACTCCATTTAAAAATACTTTTGTTGGCGAAATAAAATTGTTTGCCAATACAAAAAATATTGGAGAAGTTGTAGTTAAAGGAGAGCGAAGTATCATTGAAAGCAAAATTGACCGAAAGGTTTTTTATGTGGACAAAAATATAGCAGCCCAAAGTGGCAATGCTACTGATGTTTTGCAACAAGTACCGTCAGTACAGGTTGATGCTGAAGGTACAGTGTCGTTGCGTGGTTCAGAAAACGTAAACATCATGGTTAACGGGCGGCCGGTTATGATGGATAAAACCACATTTTTGCAACAAATGCCAGCTAACACCATTGAGAAGATAGAAGTAATAACCAATCCTTCGGCTAAGTTTGACCCGGAAGGAACCGGGGGCATCATCAACATTGTTTTAAAGCAAGGGGCCGGAACAGGGACTTCGGTTGTTATTTCGGCCAATGCCAGTACCAATGACAAGTACAATTTTTCGGCCAATGTAGGCGTTAACCCAGGCAAATACAACATTTATGCATCTTATGGCCTTCGAGACGATACGCGTAAAATAAACGGCAGGCAGTTTACAACCTACTTGCACGACAATTCTACTCATCAAAGTATTAGCGAAGAAAAACGGACCAACCTCTCACACATGGGCAAGCTGGGGATGGACTACAACTTTACCCGGACACTGACGGCAGGTGTAAGTGGAAGTTATTCGTCAGGCGACAGAAATGGCGACGAACGGAACAATTATACTGAAACTGACACTATTGTCACCTTGTGGTACAGGTCTTCGGATGAAGAAGAAACCAACACTCGCATTAAGGCAAATTCATATATTACCCAAAAATTCGATAACAATGGTCATGAGGCTAAGCTCGATTATACCTTTAACAAGGAAAATGAAACAGAAAGAAACAACTATAAAGACCGGTATTCGCTCTCTGAAGCATTTATCTCTGATGAATTGCAGGATAATACCTCAAATTACAGACGGCATACCATCCAGGCTGATTACACTTTGCCACTAGACAATGGTTTGAAAATTGAGTTAGGCACAAAAGAAATATTTTACATGTCTGAAACAGATCAAAAAACTTTTTACGACTCAACCGGGACAAATGCCCTAATTGCAGACCCTTCACGTACCAGTTTATTTCATTACAATGAAGATATTTATGCCTTGTATGGTACGCTGTCATATAATTATGGGAATTTTGGCGTTATTGGGGGCTTTAGGACGGAATATTTCAAAAGCACCTTTCATTTTGACGAAAATGACACTTATAGCAATCCTTACTGGTCATATTATCCTTCAATTCATACCACTTATAAAATCACAGAAAAACATGAGGTTTCGCTCAGTTACAGCAAGCGTGTAAACCGTCCGCGAGGTTTCATGATCAACCCATTTCCCGATTATTCTGACCCTTTGCATTTACGAAAAGGTAACCCTAACCTGAAGTCCGAATATATCAATTCTTTAGAAGGAGGATATACATTTAAAATAGAGAAAATTACGGTTCAACCTACTGTATTTTACAGGTTTACAGATAATGCGTTTACGAACCTTGCCATTGTTGATACATTAACTAACGTTACGACTTCGACCTTCGAAAATTCAATGAAAAGATCATCATGGGGTACTGATTTGTCTGTCACTTTGCAACCTTTCAAGTTTTGGAATATTAACATCAGCGCTTCGGCTTATCAGCAGGAGCTGAATGCATCAAACCTCAATAGCTCAACCAAAAGCGACTTTGGATATAGTGGTAAAATCATGTCCAATACCTTTTTGCCTTTAGGCTTTGCCTTTCAGGTCAATGCTTTTTACCGTTCGCCATTTATAACCCCACAAGGCAAGAGCGACCCATTCTATTCCATGAACCTCGGGTTGCGTAAAGATTTTTTCAAAGGTAAACTTACCGGGAATATTATGTTCAACGACGTTTTTGACAATACACATTTTGGGATGAACATAAAAAATAAGCAACAGGAGGGCGAAGTGTACCGCAAATTTGACTCAAGGACAATTTTTGTTGGACTAACATATAAGTTTGGCAAACAAAGTGTAAATAAGAAAAAACAGAATAACAACCAGAACAACGATGAGCAAAACGGAAATGAAGAAATGATGTATTAAGCATTTTAATTACTGTTGTCCGGTAAAAATATCAGGACTAAAGTCCGTCAGTATGTTGGAGTTTGTCACCCCAGCCTTAAGTTTGGGGTGAGTCAATGTTATGAAGTAATTGGGGGTAAAAAAACAATAAACACATCACCCAAAAACCTTTCAGGCTTAAAAACCTGAAAGGTTTTTTATTTCCGGCTGACATGCATCAGAAAAAGCTCTGCACAGGCTATTGCATCGCTCAGTGCATCATGATGGTTGAGTGAAATGCCGTATCTGCTGCATAGAGCTGCCAGATTGCTTTTGTATATTTTATAGGTACAGTACTTTGTATAATCAGGTACAGGCAAACCGTAAAAAGCTAATGTGTATGCCAACACCGGGAAATCAAACCCGAATCCATTGTGGGCTACAACGGTTTGTCCGGCAATAAACTTTTCTATCTTTGGCCAAACCTTATCAAATGTTGGAGAGTGCATGGTATCTTTGGCACTAATGCCATGAATACCTGTAAACCTGTACCAATAATAATTTCCTGGCGGCTGTACCAGCATATTCAATGTTTCTGATACCTGCCCATCAACCACGCGGACAAGCCCTACTTGGCATATAGAATGCCTGTATCCCTGGGCTGTTTCAAAGTCGATGGCAGTAAAGGTGTTGGTCATACTTTTTTGTTGCCTCAAAGGTAAGGTTTTTGAAAGTATAAAAAAACGCTTTGCATTTGGGAAAAGCACGTTTGTCACTGTTACTATACCTTCCATGTCCCCAAAACCTGGAAGGTATAGTAACAAAACTTAACTATTTTTTACGTTTTAAAAAATAGCAAAATTCCAAAAGCTTATTACTTTTGGTCATAAGTGAAAAAGCTTTTTTATGAATAAACTTAATGCCCTGTTAATTGCTTTGATGCTTCTTTCGGTAAGTTTTTCAAGTGCCCAACAATATAAACCGATAAAGATACTTCCCAATACCTTTTTCAAGGGGGGCGAAAAGCTTACTTTGCAATTACGGTATGGCTTTATTATTGGGGGCAATGTAACACTTGAACTTACCGAATCGAATGATCTGCTGCACGTTAAAGGCACTGCAAAAACAACAGGCTTGGCCGACAAACTCTTCAGTGTAAAGGATGTTTACGAAAGCTACTTTATGAATAGCAATAATCTTCCGGTATTTGCCATTCAAAACGTTAAAGAAGGCAAAAAATACACGTATTACAACGAAGTCAAATTTAACCATGCATTGAAAAAGGTAACTTCTACCAAAAGTGGTGACCACGATGTACCCGAAGGCATAGTCGATATGATGTCTGTTTTTTATATGATACGCCGTTTGGACCTTTCGGAAGCCAAGGAAGGCGACATATACAAGATAAACACTTTTTTTTCAGACAAGCTTTTTCCTTTTGAGCTGCGTTATCGTGGCAAAGAGACTGTTGAAACCCCGCTTGGCAAGATCAGGTGCATCAAATTTGCACCAATAGTCGAACCTGGCCGGGTATTCAAATCTAAAGACGACATGTTTATCTGGTTTACTGATGACGAAAACCGCCTTCCGGTGCTCATTGCTATGGAAATGCTCATTGGCAGTGTCAACTGCGAAATGATAAAGTACGAAAACGTAATGAAAGAGCCTGTTTTTAAGAAATAAGTAACAGCTATTAAAGCAATCCTTTTACTTTTTCCAAATCTTCAGGGGTATCTATGGCTACCGTTTCAAAAGCTGTAGTCTGCACGTAAATGTTGTACCCGTTTTCTATCCAGCGGTTTTGTTCAAGGCTTTCGGCCAGCTCGAGCGAAGAAGGGGCCAATCGGGTTATTTCTTTCAATGTCTCAACCTTATACCCATATATCCCAATATGCTTTAGGAATTTATGCGATGAAACCCAATGCTCTGGCTCAAAATTTCTCATATATGGAATGGTCGATCTGCTAAAATAAAGGGCTTTGTTGTCTTTGTCGCGTACCACCTTTACCACATTGGGGTTAAATAATTCTTCAGCGCTGTCAATAACTTTAGAAAGGGTCGCCAATTGCACGTTCTCATCTTCAAAACAGCTTTTTAACAACCGCAATTGTTCAGGTTTGATAAAAGGTTCATCGCCCTGAATATTGATAACAACGCTTATTTTCTGTGATACTTCGGCTTGTATTTTGCGAATAGCTTCGGCACATCTGTCGGTACCGCTTTTGTGAGTAGTTTGGGTCATAATTGCCTTTCCGCCAAAGCCTTCTACATGGTCGAAAATACGTTGGTCATCGGTGGCAACAAAGACAAATTCAAGGGCTTTTGAGGCTTGCTCATAAACTCTCCGGATCATCGATTTTCCACCAATATCAACTAAAGGTTTACCGGGGAAGCGGGTTGACGCATAACGTGCTGGTATTATTCCGACAGCTATCATAGGTTTTATTTTTTTGTCAAAGCTAAGATAAATAGAATCAAGAACCAAGAGTCGGGGAAAGAAGTAGAATTTTTAATTGTAAATTTGCATATCTAAATTTCACTATGATGAAAATTGTGACCCTCATTGAAAATTTGGTGCAACAAACTAATTATGTTGCAGAGCATGGGTTGTCGTTGTATATCGAAACAGGTGGGCATCGGCTGTTGTTTGATACAGGTCTATCTGGCAAGTTTATAGATAATGCAGTTAAGATGGGCATTGACCTTGCACAGGTAGATGCTGTGGTAATATCGCATGGGCACTACGATCATGCTGGGGGATTGAATGCTTTCTTTGAAATCAATGCAAAAGCAAAGGTGTATGCTCAAAAATCGGCATTTTTGCCTAAATTTAGCAGAGGCTTCAAGTATATCGGCAATGAGACAAACGCTGAAGTACTTGCTAAACGGTTGATTGAGTTAAATGAAGTAACTGAAATAGTCCCGGGTGTTTATCTTTTTCCACAGACCAAGCTCTTTGACAGGACTGACACTAATTTCAAGGATTTTTATTTTCAAGAAGGCGATACAAAGCGGCCTGACGAGTTTGATGATGAACAGTTTCTTGTTCTTAAAAAGAACAGTGAAATCAATATACTGACAGCCTGTTCGCATCGGGGTATCACTAATGTCTGTGCTACGGCTGTAGAATATTTTAAGTTGCCTGTTGGCATGATTCTTGGAGGTTTTCACATAAAAGATTGCCCTGAAAGCCAATATCAATTTATGATTGAGTATTTAAAAAGACTTGCGCCAAAGTATATTGGCGTTTCGCATTGCACAGGGGTCGATAAGTTTGCCCGGATGATGAACGATTGCTCGGCAAAGGTGTTTTATAATCAAACAGGTAACGAGATAAACTTAAAGTAAATGGCTGAAAATACTTTTGATATACGTGCCCGCGAATGGGACAAAAACAGGGTGCATTTTGACCGTTCGGAGGCTATTGCTAAGAGAATAAATGCTGTTATTCCTGATGGCAGAAAAATGAAGGCGCTGGAGTTTGGTGCCGGGACAGGAATCTTAAGTTTTTTACTAAAAGATAAGTTCTCTGAGATAACCCTGATGGACAGTTCGCAGGAGATGATAAATGTATGTACTGAAAAAATTGAAGAATACAACACTCCGCATATCAAAGCCATTAAATACGATTTAGAGCATAGCTTATACCCTGAGACCTTTGATATTATCTACAGCCAAATGGTGTTGCACCACGTAAAGGATTATAAAAAGATACTTTACACGTTTAGCAGCATGTTAAATGACGGCGGTTACATTGCTTTAGCAGATTTATATCCTGAAGACGGCTCATTTCATGGCGAGGGGGTAGAGGTGCATAAAGGTTTTGACCCTGATGAGCTGTCGCAAATGCTCTCAGAGATGGGTTTTAAACCGATACTTGAAGCCAAAGTATTTGAGCTAAAAAGGGACAATGGAATTGTATATCCGGTGTTTTTGTTGGTATCGGTCGCGGGTATGAAACGTTAGAGTTTGCGAGGTACGTTTGTATCCGCAGAGACTAAACCCGACATAGGCGCAAATACCATCCAACCACTTAACCCCTAATGTTTTATGACCCGTTATTAGTGGCTGTGTTTATTTATTCATTATCTGCCGGAGGAGGAGGTGGAGGTGGTGGAGTAAATTTAAAATCAGTCAATTTGCTTTCATTCATCCCTTTTTCCACATAATTATCAGGAAATTCAGGAATATCCGGAAATAATTTGTCTTCATCAATCATGGCTTTAAATTTTAGTTAATACTGATTTCAATATTATAATTATTTTTTAAATAAATCTTCATCTTCTCATTTGCTTTATTCTCATTATATTTACTAACAGAAAAAATCGTATCGTCATTAAAAGTTAGAATTTCACTTGCTTTTTTCTTTAAATCAAAATATTTATCAGATGCATTATCCATTGATATTTTTTTATTTTGTATTTGATACCACAATTTCTCAAAATCAATACATAAAATATCTAGTTTTTGCGAACGCTGATTTAACTCTTTTACATATTAAAAAAAAGGAATATAAGGTTTTATAACTGTCAATAATTGAGAAATAACAATAATTGCACTCCAAACGACCTGATACTTATTCCATATAATCCATGAGGCAACGCTTGATGAAGAGGAAAATGCAATAAATATATTTACATTTCTATCCCACTTTTGATATTTATCAACTAAAATACTTGATAAATATGACTTATATTTTAAATCACAAAATAATGCCCAAATTTGCTCTCTCATGTTTTTGTGTTTTTATCATTGCCTCCAACTTACAAAAATTAATGGTTAAAACAAGCCGTTTAGCTGAATATTGATTTTATCCAATACGTAGCTCAGGTGTTCCGGGTTATCCACAAAGTTGTAATTATCAACATCAATAATCAAGACCTTTCCAAGGTTATAATTTTCAATCCAGGCTTCGTAGCGTTCGTTGAGGCGTTGGAGATAGTCGAGACGGATAGAGCTCTCAAAATCGCGGCCACGCTTTTGTATTTGCTGCACAAGTACCGGGATTGAAGCCCGAAGGTATATAAGCAGCTGAGGAGGGGTAATGAGTGCAGACATAATATCGAACAGCGACTTGTAAGTTTCAAAATCGCGTGAAGACATTAATCCCATGGCATAGAGGTTAGGGGCAAAGATATGTGCATCCTCGTATATGGTACGGTCCTGTACTACGGTTTCTTTCTTTTTCTGGAGCGTGATAAGCTGTTCAAAGCGGGTTTTCAGGAAGTAAACCTGCAAGTTGAACGACCAACGTTGCATATCTTCGTAAAAATCTGTCAAATAAGGGTTGTGGTCAATATTTTCATAGTGGGGCTCCCAGTTATAATGTTTTGCAAGCAAACCTGCCAGGGTAGTCTTTCCAGAACCTATATTTCCGCCAATGGCTATATGCATTTTAGGTAATTTAAAAGTTTAACCAAATATACAGCTTTTCTCTTTTTCGGATAAAGAATGTTGATAAAAGAATGACGAATGGCGAATGGCGAATGACGAATTTTATGCCTTCTTTTCTAATGAAGGAAGCAGTTTTAAAATAGATTCAATGTGCTTTCGGTCATTAGAAAGACGGGGGATTTTATTTTGTCCACCGAGCTTATTGTTAATTTCAAACCATTTCATAAACGTACCCGTTGGCAATATGGTCACTTGGGGTATCGTGAGTGTAATGTTGTTGTATCGTTTGGCCTGGTAATCGCTGTTGAGTTTTTGAAGTTCTTCATCCAATATTTGGGCTACAATATGAGGGTTTATATCTTTTTTGTCGCATTCTATAAGCCATTGGTGACATCCATTGCTTTTTTCGCTCATATAAACGGGTGCAGCAGTATAGTCGTTGATACGAATGTTTAGTTTGGCCGATACTTCTGCAATAGCATGGTCGGCATTGTCCACTATTAGCTCTTCGCCAAAGGCATTGATGTAATGTTTTGTTCTACCTGTAATCTTTATTTTGTAAGGGTTTGTTGAGGTAAACATCACGGTGTCCCCGATAATATATCGCCAAAGGCCACCATTGGTAGAAATTACCATGGCATAATTTACGCCGGTTTTGACATCAGCAAGCGCAATGGTGTTTTTTTTCCCCTGGTAATAATTGGTCATCTCTATAAATTCATAATAAATACCATAGTCTGTCATCAGGAGCATAGATGAATCTTGCAAATCGTTTTGAATGGCAAAGAAACCTTCGGAAGCATTGTAAGTTTCCATGTAATGCATGTTTTCAGAAGGGATAATATTTTTATAGCTGTTTTGATAAGGCGAGAAATTTACTCCTCCATGAATAAAAAGCTCGAGGTTAGGCCATACTTCCAAAAGATTTCTTTTTCCGGTTATTTCAAGTACTCGTTTCATCAAAACCATGTTCCATGAGGGGACTCCGGCAAAGGCTGTAATGTTTTCTTTAATAATATGGTTAGACAACTTTTCAAGCTTCTCGTTCCATTCAGACAGCAAGGCTATTTTTTTTGGTGGTGTGCGAAAAATATTGGCCAGTGTTGGTATATTCTGTATCATAATGGCCGATAAATCTCCGGCTTTGATATTGTTGCCCAGGCTGTCAATTTTGTGGCTTCCTCCCAATGTTATTGTTTTTCCGCAAAAAAGTTTTGATTTTTTATTGTTATGCAAATACAATATTATTGAATCTGTTCCACCACGGTAATGGCATTTGTGAAGCGATTCCCATGTAACGGGAATATATTTACTTTTATCGTTAGTAGTTCCTGACGATTTGGCCAGCCAGTCTATTTTGCCTGGCCAAAGGACGTTTTCTTCTTCCTGGCGAATTTTATTTATCCATGGATAAAGCTCTTCGTAATGCTGAACTGGCACTTTGCTGGCAAAAGATTCAGGAGTTTTTATCGCTGAAAAATGAAAAGTTTTTCCAAATTCAGTTTTTTTTGCCCTGTCAATCAGCCCTTTAAAAGTCATTTCCTGAATTTCATTGGCATGTAAAGCACAATATTCGATTTTTTTCAGTCTCGAAAATGTGATGGCTTTGAAGAGTTTTTCAAATATTGGCATAAATCGTTTTTATACAGCTCTTCAAAGATATTTAAAATGGTAAATAAAGCAAATGCACAACTTGTTAAAACTGCTTTTATTCGGTTTTTGCTTCGACACTAACTGTTTTTATGGCTTTTTGAAGAATAGCATCTAAGCTTATGAGGTATTCTAAAGCTTTTTGTTCGCCAACGGCTTTTTTGAATTCGTTGTGTACAAAGTCTTTTATGTCGGTCTGCCAATCGAGGTACGAAAGGGTGGTAATATGTCCTTCCTGGCGCCTTTCAAAGAGCCGGTTGACGATATTTACTTTGGACAGATATGTTAGATAGGCTTTGATGGAGATAAAAAGCTCTTTTGTCAACTGGTTTTCGATGATATGCATCTCTTCCGGGATAATCTCCATGATGCTTTGGTAAAGCGGGCTGAATGAGTTTTCCCAGTTGAGGTAGTTGATATAAAAGTTTACTATTTTGAAAAGTTCGCGGTTTTCGTCCTGGTCAATGGTGCGAAGGAAAATAGCCTGCAACTCGTTTCTAAAGTTTTCTTTTATATAATTGTCGAAAATACGGGTAATTTCAGTGGTGTGTACCTGATATTCGGCGCCAAAGTTATAAAGTGTAAACTTTGGGTTGTCAAAAGGCCTCATGCTGGCAATGATACGTTTCAATACAGCAATTTCGTCCTGTAAAAGCTGGTAAAGCGGGAAAAGTTTCCGTTTTTCGATATTATCCAGCAATTTATCGGAAAAATAGCCATCGAGTATCAATCTATAGAATTCAGCGTTGTTTTGGGTGATACGCTCAATATCACTGCGATAGATTTTCAAAAATTCGTGGATACGACTTTTTATCTGGGCTTTCTTTCCGTTAACAATAATCTGAATATATAACGGGAAGAACTTTTCGCGTTGAAAGGTTTTCTCTTTGGCTCGCAGGTTAAGGTAGTGCTTAACTGTAATTTTCTTTTTTTCCATCGGTTAAAAGTCAAATTTTTCTAAAGCACAATATTACAATTTTTTGCAAATTGTTAGATAAAAACAATTAATTTTTTAATAACGTCTAAAAATCAACATATTGTTTTAAAGTTTTTAAACATCTGAAAATATGCCTAAAACTTTGAAAACCCGATATTTTCACTAAATTTGCACCACAATTTTTAAAAGGTTTACTGAATAACGATTTTGAGATATGACACAGGAAGAATTGTTTAAAAAGCTTATCAGCCACTGTAAAGAATACGGGTTTATTTTCCCTTCCAGCGAAATTTATGACGGTCTTAGTGCGGTTTACGATTATGGACAATATGGTTCAGAACTGAAAAACAACATAAAGAAATATTGGTGGGATTCCATGGTATTGCTCAACGACAACATTGTTGGTATTGATGCTGCCATTTTTATGCACCCGCGTACATGGGAGGCTTCAGGTCATGTTGGGGCATTCAATGACCCGCTGATTGACAATAAAGATTCGAAAAAACGTTATCGTGCCGATGTACTTATTGAAGAACATATAGCTAAGCTTGAAGGCAAAATAGACAAGGAAGTTGAAAAAGCTGCCAAAAAGTTTGGAGAGGCTTTTGATAAAAACCAATTCATTACAACCAATGGCCGTGTCCTTGAAATCCAGAAGGAAATAGATACCGTGCGTGCAAGATTTGTTGCCGCGCTTGAAAAGCCTGACCTTGATGCCATGCGACAAATTATTGTTGATTGCGAAATAGTTTGCCCTATTAGTGGAACCAAGAATTGGACTGATGTTCGTCAGTTCAACCTCATGTTTGATACCAAAATAGGTTCAGTAAGTGATGAAGCTAACGTTATTTATCTTCGTCCTGAGACCGCTCAAGGGATTTTTGTTAACTTCCTGAACGTACAAAAATCAGGCCGTATGAAAGTGCCATTTGGTATAGCCCAGATAGGGAAAGCTTTCCGTAACGAGATTGTTGCCCGTCAGTTTATTTTCCGTATGCGCGAGTTTGAACAAATGGAAATGCAATTCTTTGTTCGTCCTGGTTCAGAGCTCGACTGGTTTGACAAATGGAAAGAAAAACGACTTCGCTGGCACCTGGCTATGGGCATTAACCCTGAGAAATACCGCTTCCACAAACATGATAAATTGGCACACTACGCTAATGCAGCTTATGATATCGAATTCCAGTTCCCATTTGGGTTTAAAGAAGTAGAAGGAATCCATTCACGTACCGATTACGACTTAGGCCGTCATGCCCAGTTTTCAGGAAAGAAAATTACTTATTTTGACCCTGAACTGAATCAAAGTTATGTTCCTTATGTAATAGAAACATCTATAGGTGTTGACCGTATGGTATTGTTGGCATTGGCTAATGGGTATGCTGAAGAAAAGGTGGTTAAAGAAGACGGTACAACTGACGAACGTGTTGTTCTTCGAATTCCACCTGCATTAGCCCCTGTTAAGCTTGCGGTTCTGCCTTTGGTAAAGAAAGATGGTTTGGACGAAAAAGCGCAGCAGATTGTTAAGGCGCTTCGTTTTGAGTTCAACTGCCAGTATGATGAGAAAGACTCTATTGGCCGCCGTTACCGTCGTCAGGATGCTATTGGAACGCCTTATTGTATTACTGTTGACCATCAAACTATGCAGGATGATACCGTGACAATCCGTAACCGTGACACCATGCAGCAGGAACGTATTCCTATTGCCGGGTTACAGAAGTATATGGGAGACAAGGTAAGCATCCGTTCTATGTTAGAAAAAATCTAAATTATAAACGCAAAAGTCCAAAGACGCAAAAAAGATGTTTGAATCTCTTTAGCGTCTTTGCTTTTTAAAAACACAGGCAATGAAAAACCTAAAAGCAGCTTATCCGCATTTAATAGCAATTGCTATTTTTGTTTTATTAGCAAGCATTTATTTTGCCCCACATTTCAAAGGGTATGGGCTGAGCCAGCATGATATGCAAACTGCGGCCGGGATGGCAAAAGAAACAGTTGACTTCAACAAAATTGAAAACGCTGAATCATTTTGGACCAACTCTGCATTCAGCGGAATGCCTACTTATCAGACTGCCATGAACAACAAATCAAATATCCCGCAGCTGATAGAAAGCAATATTTTTGTCCGGTTTTTCGATTACTCTATAGGTTTTATCATCATTGCCATGATAAGCTTTTATGTGCTGATGTTGTGTTTTGGGGCAAGTCCCTGGATTAGCATCATTGGGGCCATTGCTTATGGTTTTGCTTCCATTAACATTCTATATCTTGGTGCAGGACACGTGACTAAAGTACATGCTATTGCGCTGATGCCTGGTATTATTGCAGGACTGGTATATGCATATCGTAAAAACCTTTATATTGGGGCTGCATTGGTGGCATTGTTTGTTTGCCTTCATGTGTCGGCCAATCACATTCAGGAAACGTATTACTTGCTTTTCTTGATATTTACAATTATAGCTTTTGAATTTTACAGGTTTTATAAAGAAAAGCTGCTTGTTTCGTTTATAAAGATAACGGGGATAGTGGCTATAGCGGCAATAATAGGTTTGCTACCTGCCATTATCGGGGTATTGTTGCCTTATGAGCATGGCAAATATACTACGCGTGGCAAATCAGAGTTGACTATCAACGCTTCAAAATTTGAAGATAAAACCAATGGTCTGGACAATGGCTATATCAAACAATACAGCCTTGGTTATGGCGAAGTTTGGTCTGTTGCCGTGCCTAATATTAAAGGTGGTGCTTCGGGGTACATTGGTAACGATGAAAAGAACCTTGACAAGGTTTCTCCTGAGTTTAAAAACTATGTGGCCAGTTTTTCAAGTTATTGGGGCGAGCAATTATTTTCAGGAGGGGCATTTTACTTTGGTGCCATTATATTCTTATTGTTTGTATTAGGTGTAGTCTTTATTAAAGACAAACTCAAATGGGCATTCTTTTCTATATCTATGCTTGCTGTTGTGCTTTCATGGAAATTCGGATTTATTACTGATTTGTTTATCAACAACTTCCCGTTGTTCAATAAATTTAGGGATACCAAGATGATGCTGGTCATTGCCCAGCTTTCATTCCCATTTCTGGGAATGTTGTTCCTCAATGAGCTTTTTAGCAATAAATTAGATAAGAAAAAGCTTAATTATGCTTTGATTGGGACTATTGGCGTGTTTGTAATTTTCTATATCATGCCAACCGTATGGTTTAGCTTTTTTAACAGTCAGGAAAAGAATTATTTTGACCAACAAATGGCTGCTTATGGCAACAATCCTTCTGCATTGCAGCAATTGGAGCAGTTCAGGATTGAAATCCAGAATGTGCGTGTAGATATTTTCAAAGCCGATGTACTTCGCTCAATATTGTTTATGCTTGTTGCCGGGCTGTTTATTTACTTGTTCAATGCCGGGAAGTTAGCTAAGAAATACTTGCTTATTGTTCTTGGAGTATTGATTTTATTTGACATTTGGTCGGTTGACAAACGCTATCTCAATAATAAAAAGGAAAACGGTGAGTACAGAAGTTGGGTTACCAATGAGTCAAAAGCAAAGCCATATCCTGCAAGTGAAGCAGATAAAGCCATTTTGCAAATGGAGTTAAGGCAAAACCCTGCTTTATCTGAAAAGATTGGGCCTGCTATAGAAAAATTGAGTACTGGCAACGACAATGTTTTTAATCATGATGAACTGGCATTGTTTGCTTTACGAGCCGAAACCAATTATCGTGTTTTTACTTTGCAAGACCCTTTCTCGAATGCATCGGTTTCGTATTACCACAAATCCATTGGGGGGTACCATGGGGCAAAGCTGAAACGCTACCAGGATTTGATTGATTTCAGGCTTAGCAAAGAGTATGAGGCTATTGTTAATGCATTCAACACCAAATCGGATACTGCTATTTTTAAAGTGATAAACTCTGGCATTCCAACGTTGAGCATGCTTAACACAAAATACATCATTTACAATCCTGGTGCAGCGCCAATTGTAAACCCCAATGCTTTGGGAAATGTTTGGTTTGTTAGGAATGTAAAAGTGGTTGCAAATCCTGATGCAGAAATATTGGCTTTAGATAGCATTAATCCGGCACAAACAGCTGTAGTTGACAAGCGCTTTGAAAACTTTATTAATACAGATATTAAAGAAGATTCAACGGCTAAGATTGCCCTTGTTTCTTATAAAGCAAATGCATTGGTTTATGAAAGCAACACTAACACTAATCAAATAGCCATATTCTCTGAAATTTATTACAAAGATGGCTGGAATGCTTATATTGATGGTAATCCAGCGGATTATTTCAGGGCAAACTATGTTTTGCGTGGCATTCAGGTCCCTGCCGGGAAACATAAGATAGAGTTCAGGTTTGAACCAACAATTGTTAGAACAGCCCGAAATATCTCATTAGCAGGTTCTGTGCTTTTATTCTTGTTTATTGGAGGGATGCTTTTCTTCAATTACAAAAAGAAAAAGGAATAGTTCAGAACCTTTTGTTTTTGAAAAGAAACCAAAAGAATTTGACACCAATAACCAGGTGATTAAAGGTGGTTAAGAAAAATCCGTAGTGTTTTATCATGATTCGTAAACGTTCAGATAAACCTCTGCGGATATTTTTTTTGTTTATGCCGCCATCCAGAAACCGCGTCACTACAAGCTTTGAATTATGGATGCTTTTGGCTTTTTTCAGGGCTTTTAACACCCATTCGTAGTCGGCAGCTATCTTGTATTTTAGGTTGTAGCTGTCGGCCAGTTCGCGTTTGACGTATATAGACTGGTGACACACAAGCATACCGTTAATAAATGAACGCCAGGTAAGCTTTTCAGGGGCTTTAAGGCGACGAAGGCCAATCTCTTTTCCTTCGGCATCTACTATCATGGTTTCTCCATAAACTATGTCTGGCAATGGATTTAGGCCTTCAAATATACTTTTAAGTGTATTTTCGTCATATAGCTGGTCTCCGGCATTCAGAAAGCATACATAATAGCCTTTTGCTGCTTTCAATCCTTTATTCATGGCGTCGTACAAACCTTTGTCAGGTTCGCTTTGCCAATAAGTAATAATGTCTTCGTTTTGACGAAGGATTTCTAACGTACTATCTTTTGAATTGCCGTCTATAACGATATATTCAAAGTTTTTCCAGTTTTGTTTCCTTATGCTTTCAATAGTACGTGGCAGAACCTTTTCGCCATTGAATACTACTGTAATAATAGAAACTATAGGGCTTTCATTTAATGTTCTGGCTTCACCTGTTGTCATGTTCGATGTTAAAGTTCTTGAGTTTTCCAATTTTCTATTATAAGTCCTGGTATTCGTCCAAAATGGCTTTCATTGTTGGTTACAAAAGTCATTTCATTTTCAATGGCAACGCCAGCAATTAATAAATCGATGTCATCAACGGATTCCCCGCTAATGCGAAGTTTAGAATAGATTTCAGACGAGATTTTACAGGATTCTTCAATTAAAGCAACTACGAAATTTTCATCAACAAAATCATTGAACATTTCCAATTGCTTATGAGCATTTTTATGAAGTAAACCGCTCATTATTTCGTAATAAGTTATCAGACTTATCTCAATAATATCATATTCAGTCAGATATTTTTTAAAGTTCTTTACTACCAAGGGGTCACCTTTAAAATAGTATGAGAGAATATCGGTATCAATTAATGCCCTATTCATTGACCCTGCGAGAGTTTTTACTCCGATTTAAAATCAAATTTTCAGTAAGTACTTTGAATGCTGATTCGTCAATATTATTCCAACATCCAGCATAGGATAGTATTTTGGATGTCTTTTCTGTATTCTGTTCCAGGTTGTTTAAATATTCATTCAAATCACTTAGCTTATTTGAAGGAATCCTCCAAATCTTACGTAAAATCTGTTGTCTTATTTGAGTTTCGGGTATCATGTTTTTTTCAAATATACAAAATTATCAGGTGGCAATTAATTGAATTATTTGCTTTTTCAACCAACTTTAAATGAGAGATTTATACAAGTTATTATATTTTTCAGCAACTACCTCTTCTGCATAACAGTCAAGCACTTTTTTTCGTGCATTTTCAGACAATTGAGAATGGTCAACTTCATAAATAGCCCATTTTATACCGTTTGCCAAATCGTCAATTGATTTGTATTCGGCCAAATAACCGTTTTGCTTATGTTCAACCATTTCGGGTATTCCTCCTACATTGAAAGCCACAACCGGTGTGCCACAGGCAAAGGATTCCATAATGGTATTGGGTAAATTTTCCTGTAATGATGAGGTAACAAACCAGTGCACCGCGTTGTAAAGCTGGCTCATCATACTTTCCTCATGAATACTGCCAATAACGTTGCATTTGAAAGGTACCTCACGAAGAATCTGCTCATCAGAGCGTCCCAAGATTACAATTTCTAACTGGCCTGACAATTCCGGGTTTGATTGAATTAAAACTTTCAAAGCATCCCTGAAATAGGTAAAACCTTTGAAGTAGTTTTTTACATTGACCGCACCAAAAAGCAAGTACTTTTTATTTTCTTTCAATCCAAATGTTTTCCTGGCTTCTGTTTTGTCTAAAGGTTTAAAAACATTAGTATCAATAGGGTTTGGAATGCTAACTACATTGATGTTGGCAAACAAAGCACTTTCACGGGCTTTACCGGCAAGCCATTGACTGCATGTTACTACAGTGAGGTTTGCCTGGGCAAAAGCTTTCTTTTTCTTTTGCAGAATGCGATAAGAAAGGTCGTGTGATGATGGATATTTCAGAAATGGGCATTCGCCGCAGGATTGCTTAAACCTGTTACACTCGCCACTATGATGACAGCCACCTGTAAATGGCCACATATCGTGAAGCGTCCAAACGACAGGCTTTTTTTGATTAAAAATTTCCTTAATACCTGTTATAGAAATAAATCCTTCGTTGATCCAATGGAAATGAATGATGTCAGCTTGTTTTACTTCTTTTCTTTTATGAATATCTTCTCCTACATTGGCAATAGAAAACAAAAATCGTACAGACTTTGATTTTTCTCTGACAAAGAAAAAAAATCTTTCGTATGCAAAACGATAAAAGTTGATCCACTTTTTAAGCTTTGAATGGGTAGTAGATACCATATTTTCTGTAATAGCCTCATCTCTGACCAACATAATGGCTGTTGTGCCATTGTAGTTAAGGGCTTTGAGGAGCCTTCGGCATGCAATGGCAGCTCCCCCTTTTTTTGATGAAGTATTGATAAGTACAACGAGCATTAGTTTTTATTCATTGGTTTGTATCTGCATCAATCCAAGAATGCTGCTAATTTTAGATGCAATTGGCAACTTGTAATATTCGCTCAGCTTTTGCATTTGCATCAGGTATTGGATGTTTTCTTCCATTTCATTTTTAATCATCGAGCGAAATCCCGGTCTGAGCGAAGCATAGTAGTTCATTTGCTTATAGGTTACATCAAAGAACCGCTCAATGACTGCGTTGCCTTTATCAGTAGCTCCGGCTTCAAGGTAGCAGTTGGCGATATACAACGAGCCCATGTCATCAGGCATTTTTGAAGGAGGGAGCAACTTTTCACATTTGTCAAGCACTGCAATGGCTGAGTCTTTTTTGCCCTCATTGTTTAATGCTTCGGCAGTCATGGCAAATACACTTCTAAACCTGATTATTGATAAGGTTTGTTTATGGAAATGGTCAAGATAAACTTTTGGCGATTGCATATTGCCATAATCGAAGACATTCATCAGCTTGTTGTACATGCTGTCTGCGTTGAGCGAGAGCTCATTTTCACTGGTATTTTTAACAGGCATGAGTTTATAAGCAAAACCATCGCGTTGCAGATAGTTGTTTAACCAACATGTCCCTGAGGCATAATTGGCAAGGAAGTAAATTGGGCGTTTCCACTGGTTTTGTGCAATGATATCCAGCATAATTAGTTGGCTTTTGATAATATAATTTTCGGGGATGGTTATTGTGATTGAACTTGGGGCTTTGTCGATGTATGATTTCTCTATATATCCTCCTTTTGCCAGGTTTTCTTTATTTATTGGCAAAGCAAGTCTTTTGCAGGGAATATATTCTATCTTTTCATCATAGCCTTTGATAGTCTTTGTTCTGGGGTCGTCACTGGCTACAAACTTTATAGCATCGCTAATACTAATGCTGTCTTTAATGTAATCCAGTACATAAACCCTGTCCAGCGTTCCTTCCATGTATTGTTTATGATTTAGGCTTATTGGAAGAGGATCGGATAAATAAGCCTTTTTCTTCATTTGGTCTATATAACTATCGCCGTTGAGAAGCATTGTATTCACAACTTTTACATCGGTACGTATGCCTTCAACTTCCTGTAAATACCATAAAGGGAAAGTATCGTTATCGCCATAGGTGAACAATATTGCATTTGGTGCACAAGATTGTAAATAATTGTATGCATAGGCCCTGGCCAGGTATCGGCCACTACGGTTGTGGTCGTCCCAGTTTTGAACTGCCATAAGCACTGGTACACAAAAGATACAAATAATAATGATGGTTATAACTTTTGCCAGATGGTCTTTTTTTGATTTCAAAAAGTTGAAAATACCCATTACACCTAAGCCAATCCAGATGGCAAAAGCATAAAACGAACCTACATAAGCATAGTCGCGTTCGCGCGGCTGAAGGGGAGTTTGGTTAAGATAAACAACAATTGCCAGTCCGGTAAGTATAAACAACGTTACGGTAACTACAAAGTAGCGTCTGCTTTTGTCTAATAAAAAGAAAAGTCCTATAAGCCCTAAAATGAAAGGTAAAAAGAAATAGTTATTTCTGGAAGGGTCTTTTTTAATGATATCTGGAAGGTTGTCTTGTCTTCCGGTCAGATGAGCATCAATAAAAGGGATACCGCTAATCCAATTGCCATTCAGAATACCGTTTCCCTGCTCATCGTTTTGTCTGCCAACAAAATTCCACAGGAAATATCGCATATACATGTGACCAACCTGGTAGCTGAAAAAGAATTTGAGGTTTTCGCTGAAGGTTGGTACAACATACTTTTTGACTTTGCCGTTTTCAGTAACATCTACTAATTTGCCTTTGATGTTGGCCCAATTGTGGTACGATTGAACGTGTTGTGGGTCAGAACTGTACATACGCGGGAAAAGTGTAGTAAACCTGCTATCGTAGGTAATATCATAGTCGTAGCCAATAATCTCATATTTGCCATCCAATGGTACGTATTTTGGCTCGCCATCTTTAACTTCAACAATTGGGGCATTGTAATATTGGCCTTTAAATAGCGGTCTGTCACCATACTGTTCCCTGTCGAGATAACTAAGCAGCGCAAATACGTTGGAAGGATTGCCTTCGTTGATAGGAGGGTCTGCAACAGCCCTAATGGTAATCATTGCGAATGATAGATATCCTATAATTATCATGGTTATTGATAGTATCGCAAGATTAAGCCATCTTTTATGCTTTTTTACTGAATATATGATAAGGTAAACAATAGTTCCCAGTAATAATATAATATAGAAAATAATCCCACTATTGTATGGCAGTCCAATTCCATTGACAAACAACAGCTCAAACTTAGAAGCCAGGATTATAAGGCCTTGAATTAGACCATACATTACGAAGGCAAGGATTATTATGGAAATGATGATTGCTGTCAAAAAGCCTTTCAGTGAATATGGATATTTCTTGAAATAATAAACAAGTACAATAGCCGGGATGGCAAGTAGATTAAGCAAATGCACACCTATAGATAATCCCATGAGGTAAGCAATAAGGATGAGCCATTTGTCAGCTCGTGGTTGGTCAGCGTTTTCCTCCCATTTAAGTACCAACCAAAATATAACTGCTGTAAATAAAGATGACAAGGCATATACTTCGCCTTCAACTGCCGAAAACCAAAAGCTATCAGAGAATGTATAAGCCAAAGCCCCAACAAATCCACTTCCTAAAACAAGTATGCCATGGGTTGTATCAGATTTCATGCTTTTTTCAGCAACACGCCATCCTATGTGGGTAATACTCCAAAATAGAAACAAGATGGTAAAGGCACTGGCCAATGCTGACAGGGAGTTAACCATGGATGCTACTAAAGCTACATTATTCCCGGCAAATAGTGAAAACATCCTGGCCAACATCATAAACAGCGGTGCTCCCGGAGGGTGCCCTACTTCAAGCCTGTATGAAGTGGCAATAAATTCGCCACAGTCCCATAGCGAGGCTGTTGGTTCTTTGGTGATAAGATATACTGTGGCAGCAATGGCAAACACTAACCAGCCAGAAATGTTATTGTACCTTTTAAAGTTTTTCACATGACAAATTTTAGAAATGGATACTATTCTATCATACTTAAGGGCAGGCTAAATTATACTATTTTGCTCAAAATGATAAGGCAATTTCTGCTATAAAGTGTTAACTTTGATAAAAAAAGAGCCATGAATTATAAACTTCATTTCAAACCTATTACTGATGAAGATTATTTCGAGATAAAAGAAATATATGATTATTATATTCACCATTCTACGGCTACTTTTCATATTAATTCATTGAGTATTCAGGAGCTTAAAGAGTTTATCTTTGAAAATCATCATCTTTATCCGGCTTATATGATAAAATGTGATGGCACTACTGCCGGATATTGCTATTTGACATATTTCAAAAAACGTGAGGCTTATGATAGGTCTGCTGAAGTTACTATTTACCTGAAACCTGAGTTTTGCAATAAAGACATTGGGCATAAGGCTTTGGAACATCTTGAAAAGGAGGCGCATAAAAGACATTTGAAAAACCTTGTGGCCCTTATTACCGGGAATAATTATCAAAGTATAAAATTGTTTGAAAAGTCAGGTTACGTGAAAGTGGCACATTTTAAAAACATTGGGGAAAAGATGGGAGAGGTGTTGGATGTTTTGGCCTATCAAAAAGAAATATAATTGCAGCTATTATTATGAAGAAAGATAAAGACCGTGTAAATGTTGTATATTCAACAAATCCAAGCTTTCAGTACGAGTATAATGTGGGGCCTGAAGCAATTACTCTTCCTCCACAGCAGCAAAACCTTAGGGTAAAGAATGACCGTAAACAGCGGGCTGGCAAAACAGTTACTGTTGTTAGTGGTTTTGTTGGTTCAAAAGAAGATTTGGAAGCGCTTGGACGTACTCTAAAATCTAAATGCGCTACAGGCGGGAGCGTTAAAGATGGTGAGATACTTATTCAGGGCGAAAATGCTGATAAAGTTGTGCAGATATTACTACAAGCCGGATATAAAGTTAAGAAAAGCGGTGGTTGATTTAGTAAATCAACTTTCTTGTTTCAACTGTTTTTACAAGTATTTTTACTATTTCATCTACTGTAAATGACATACAGTTGATGGTCAGGTCAGGAGAAGTGTAATCGTTGTTTTTCCCCTGGAAAAAGTCCCTGAATTCTGCACGTTTTTTGTCAATGTCAATACAAGTTTGACGGGCATTTTCTAAAGTAAGGTCGTAACGCTGGCTAATGCGGACAGTTCTCCATTCAAGCGGGGCTACAAGGTTGATATGTAATGAATCTGCTATATCTCGGGTAATAGCAATGCCCCCACGTCCGACAATAATAGCATGGCCATTTTCACCAATTTCTCTAATTACACGGCCTATGGTTGCACGTATTTTTTTATCGCTTTGGTAATATTGGCCAAAAGAACCAAAGAAATCTTCTAAAGCACTTTTTTTCTCATATTCAAAAACATACTTTATTTTGGAAGGATCCATTTGCAGCTCTTTGGCCGATTCTTCCAAAATTTCTTTGCTGTACCATTTCCAAAGGTGTGTATGCCCTTGTTCATCATGCTTTGCAGAAAGCTCGTTGGCCAGTTTTTCAGCAATAAGTTTTGCCGGACAACCGTATTCACGCGAAATAGTAATGACAGGCCCTGGCCCGGTATGTCTTTTCTGTGTCTCTTCGTACCTGTGTTTAAGATAAGAAATCAGATCGCCCTGCATAATTGAGTTTTTTGAAAATTCCTAATGATGGTTAAAGCCTATCTTTGAATTTGAAAACTTCTAAATCAACGTAGTATTTACTCCATTGACTTAGTTTTATTTGGTTTTCAACGTTCAAGATGTATAAAATTATAAATAATTGCCAACTAAAGCAACATTTAAGCTACTTTTATTTTGAATACAATCTTTTTTATATCATCAGGTACAGCTGTATTCATCACTCCCGGTTTGTGGGCATCTCTGGGCCAGAAAATAGCAAAGGTGCCAGGTTTTAAGTTTAGGAAACTGCCGTTGCCACTGAGAAACATGATATCCTTTTCTCCATTGTACGGGTCAATAATATCCATCTCGGGTTGATAGGCAAAACCAATTTTTTCCGATCCCTTTGTTATCATTTGGATATCGGCATATCTGATATGGGCTTCCCATTTTACATCCTGCTCTGGCTTTGATTTGTATTCATTAATCGAAGCAAATACGTTGGCTCCGTCAATTTCGTATTTGCCATTAGCCATTTTGCTGAGGTCATTTTTTTGGATAAAATCTAAAACCTTCTCTATCTCAGGCATTACGTGGCTATATTTTCCTAAATGGTTTAAATTATCAAAAATCATAGTTGTTTTATTTAATAATGATTCGGTTTCCTAAAGTTTCGGCAAAGGCTTTTTTGAGTATATTAAGCTGTTGCATTTGTTCCTGCAAGGCAATAATCCTGTCCACATCTTCTTTTTCCTGGGCTTCGAGAAGTTGTAGTTTTATTTGTTTAATAAAGCTTATTACCTTTTTATTTTTAAATTCAGTAATAACAGATCTGACAAGATCCGGGAGTTTTGATTCTTCTGTTTCGATTACCAAATGAGCACCTCGTGCAAATAGTTTTTTGCTAAGGTTGTATTTTTTCGTAAGCAAATCAGCTACAACTTGGTGTACCTCTTTGTCCTGGTGTCGTAGAAAATATGCAGTGGCATCTTCCGGATTTTTCAGGCAATTAATTTCATATTCCTCAAAAATCTGTCGGTAAATGGGGTGTTGCAGCTCCAACTCATCTTTCCTTATCTCGTCTATGATATAATGGTCAACAGTTACAATGTGCACTTGCTTTTGCTTTCCTTTTATTTCGGTTTGTTCAAATAGTATATGGTTCCCATAGTTAAGTAAAAGCCTTATAATCTCACGTTCGAGGAATTCAAATTCATTAGTTTGATTTAATGGTTTGTCCGTACGTTTCTCTTCAATAACTATCGGAGAAGGCGCTGCTATATTTCCTTCTGTTTTTTTGCGCCGGACACGCATGACTTCTGTGTAAAGCACTGCTTCATCGGTGTGTAAAATGTGTGCACACTCTTTGATATACTCGGAGCGGACAATATTGTTGGGAATAATGGCTATACTGCTTATAATGTCTGCAATAAGCGTGGCCCGTTTGATGGGGTCATTTTTGGCTTCATCCAACAACAGTTTTGTTTTGAAAAGTACAAAGTCGCTTTCGTTTTTTGCAATAAAATCAAGGACTTCGCTGGCCGAGTGCTTTTTTGAAAAAGAGTCGGGGTCTTCGCCGTCGGGGAGCAACAGCACCCTCACGTTCATCCCTTGTTCGAGAATGAGGTCGATACCTCGCAGGGCAGCTTTGATTCCTGCCATGTCTCCATCGTACAACACAGTAAGGTTGTTGGTAAACCTTTTGATTAGCCTGATTTGGTTGATGGTCAGTGACGTTCCGGACGAGGCTACAACATTTTCAATACCTACCTGGTGCATAGAGATAACATCGGTGTAACCCTCTGTCATGAAGCATTTGTCTTGCTGTTCTATGGCTTTTTTGGCCTGGAACAAGCCATACAAAACGTTACTTTTGTGGTATATTTCTGATTCAGGGGAATTGAGATACTTAGCTACGTTTTTATCAGTACGCAGGGTTCGTCCACCAAAGGCTATGACCTGTCCTGAGATGCTGAGAATGGGAAATATCACGCGTCCGGCAAATTTGTCGTAACGGTAATTGTCCTTTTCGGCTACCAGTCCGGCTTTTATAAGATGTTCAAGCTGATAGCCTGCCCTTAGGGCTTCATTGAGCAATGCATCGCGTTGGGTAGGAGAGAAGCCGAGTTGAAACTTTTCAATCATGTCATCGCGGATACCACGCTCCCTGAAGTAAGCTTTTCCTACAGCAATACCTTCCTGATGGTTGTTCAGCGTTTTTCTGAAAAATTTAGCGGCAAAATCGGTTACAACCAACAGTGCTTCGCGTTCGGTCCGCTGTGCGGCTTCTTCAGGGCTAAGTTCCTTTTCTACAATAGGGATATTGTACTTTTTGGCCAGGTAGCGAAGGGCATCATAATAG